>Ga0157364_1007593_pt1 | contig 11223 bp, 8 predicted proteins | sample AttsexASBM2_FD_111476 | JGI IMG/M metagenome (GOLD analysis project Ga0157364, IMG submission 111476) | Fungus gardens microbial communities from leaf cutter ant in Ribeirão Preto, State of São Paulo, Brazil - Atta sexdens ASBM2 | ecosystem: Host-associated > Fungi > Mycelium > Unclassified ...
TCAAATGGTCCCGGTGACCCGGAACCTTGTGATTATGCGATTGACGCAATTCGTACCTTCCTTACCACAGATATTCCTGTATTCGGTATCTGCTTAGGTCACCAACTGCTTGCTCTGGCAAGCGGTGCAAAAACGATAAAAATGAAGTTAGGTCATCATGGTGGTAACCACCCAGTGAAGGACATCGATAATAATCTGGTCATGATCACGGCGCAGAACCATGGATTTGCGGTTGACGATCAGCAACTTCCAGAATGTTTACGTGTTACTCATCGTTCGCTGTTCGATCAAACCGTACAAGGGATCCATCGTACCGATAAACCTGCGTTCAGTTTTCAAGGGCACCCTGAGGCAAGCCCTGGCCCTCATGATGCCGCGCCGCTATTCGACCATTTTATTGAACTTATTCACGCTTATCGTGGCCATAAAGCGTAATCAGGAGAGAAGACATGCCAAAACGTACTGACCTTAAATCTATCCTGATCTTGGGCGCTGGCCCGATTGTTATCGGTCAAGCCTGTGAATTCGATTACTCCGGCGCACAAGCCTGTAAAGCCCTGCGTGAAGAAGGTTATCGAGTTATCTTAGTCAACTCGAATCCAGCGACTATTATGACTGACCCGGAGATGGCCGACGCGACTTATATCGAGCCAATTAACTGGCAAGTGGTCAGAAAAATTATTGAAAAAGAGCGCCCTGATGCCGTGCTTCCGACCATGGGCGGCCAGACAGCACTAAACTGTGCGCTTGAGCTTGAGCGCCAAGGCGTGCTTGCAGAGTTTGGTGTCACCATGATTGGCGCGACGGCAGATGCTATCGATAAAGCCGAAGACCGCCAGCGTTTTGATAAAGCGATGAAAAAAATCGGCTTAGACACTGCACGTTCTGGTATTGCCCACACTATGGAAGAAGCCTATGCGGTGGCCGAGGAAGTAGGGTTCCCGTGCATCATCCGTCCTTCATTTACCATGGGCGGTACCGGGGGCGGGATCGCCTATAACCGTGAAGAGTTTGAAGAGATTTGTGAGCGTGGACTGGATCTTTCTCCGACCAACGAATTACTGATTGATGAGTCACTCATCGGTTGGAAAGAGTATGAAATGGAAGTGGTGCGGGATAAGAATGATAACTGTATCATCGTCTGCTCTATCGAGAATTTCGATGCCATGGGAATTCATACCGGTGATTCAATTACCGTTGCTCCCGCGCAGACCTTAACGGATAAAGAATACCAAATCATGCGTAATGCATCGATGGCAGTGCTGCGCGAGATTGGTGTCGAAACAGGGGGGTCTAACGTACAGTTCTCGGTAAATCCAGAAAACGGTCGTTTGATTATCATTGAGATGAACCCACGTGTCTCCCGTTCTTCTGCTTTAGCCTCAAAAGCGACTGGCTTTCCGATTGCTAAAATTGCAGCGAAATTAGCGGTTGGCTATACCTTAGATGAGTTAATGAATGATATTACCGGCGGTCAAACTCCGGCATCTTTCGAACCCTCTATCGATTATGTTGTGACCAAAATCCCGCGCTTCAATTTCGAGAAGTTTGCCGGAACCAATGACCGCCTCACTACGCAGATGAAGTCTGTTGGAGAAGTGATGGCAATTGGCCGTACTCTGCAAGAATCTATGCAAAAAGCGCTACGTGGTCTTGAGGTTGGCGCGACAGGCTTTGATCCTAAAGTTGCTGCCGATGATGTTGAAGCCCTCACTACTATTCGCCGTGAATTAAAAGATGCCGGAGCCGATCGTATTTGGTACATCGCCGATGCGTTCCGTCATGGTATGTCGGTCGAGGGCGTCTTTAATCTGACCAACATTGACCGCTGGTTCTTAGTGCAAATTGAAGAGTTGGTGCGTCTTGAAGCCCAAGTCTCGCGGGGTGGCGTACAGCAACTGACCGCAGACTTCTTACGTCAATTGAAACGTAAGGGTTTTGCAGATGCGCGATTAGCCACGCTGACCGGTGTCGCTGAGGCTGAAATACGTAAACTACGTCAACAATACAATCTTTATCCGGTCTATAAGCGTGTCGATACCTGCGCAGCCGAGTTTGCGACAGATACGGCTTATATGTATTCCACTTATGAAGAGGAATGTGAGGCTCAACCGGATACCGATCGTGAAAAAATCATGATTCTTGGCGGCGGACCCAACCGTATCGGTCAGGGAATAGAATTTGATTACTGTTGTGTTCATGCCGCCCTAGCGTTACGTGAAGATGGCTATCAAACCATCATGGTTAACTGTAACCCTGAAACGGTTTCGACCGATTACGACACTTCAGACCGTCTCTACTTTGAGCCTGTGACATTTGAAGATGTGCTGGAAATTGTACGTATCGAGCAACCCAAAGGCGTTATCGTCCAATATGGTGGCCAAACACCACTCAAATTGGCTCGCGCGTTAGAAGCCGCCGGGGTTCCGGTTATCGGTACCAGTCCCGATGCCATCGACCGTGCGGAAGACCGGGAGCGTTTCCAGCAGGCTGTAGACCGTTTGGCCTTGAAACAACCGGCAAATGCTACGGTAACTGCACTTGAACAAGCGGTAGAACGCGCAGCGACACTTGGTTATCCTCTGGTCGTCCGTCCCTCTTATGTTCTAGGCGGGCGCGCGATGGAAATCGTCTATGACGAGCAAGACTTGAAGCGTTACTTCCAAACAGCCGTGTCTGTGTCCAATGATGCACCGGTATTGCTAGACCGATTCCTTGATGATGCGGTTGAAGTCGATGTCGACGCGATTTGCGACGGTGAACGCGTGCTGATTGGTGGCATCATGGAGCATATCGAACAAGCCGGGGTACACTCAGGTGATTCAGCCTGCTCATTACCTGCTTATACGCTAAGTAAAGAAATTCAAGACGTGATGCGCAAGCAAGTCGAGCAACTGGCGTTCGAACTGAATGTTCGTGGCCTGATGAACGTCCAATTTGCGGTTAAGAATAATGAAGTCTACCTGATTGAAGTCAACCCACGTGCTGCGCGGACGGTGCCTTTTGTATCGAAAGCGACAGGTGTGCCATTAGCAAAGGTTGCAGCACGGGTGATGGCAGGGAAGAGCTTAGCAGAGCAAGGCGTGACCGAAGAGGTTATCCCTCCCTACTATTCAGTGAAAGAAGTTGTACTGCCCTTTAATAAATTCCAAGGCGTAGACCCGATTCTTGGACCAGAAATGCGCTCCACGGGTGAGGTTATGGGAGTAGGGCGTACCTTTGCAGAAGCGTTCTCCAAAGCGATGCTTGGCGCTCAAGCGACGATGAAGAAGAAGGGACGCGCCCTATTATCAGTTCGAGAAGGCGATAAAAAACGTGTGGTCGATTTAGCGGCTAAACTGATTAAGTTTGGGTTCGAGCTTGATGCGACACATGGCACCGCTGTGGTTTTAGGTGAAGCCGGTATCAACCCGCGTTTGGTCAATAAAGTTCATGAAGGTCGTCCTCATATTCAAGACCGCCTGAAGAATGGTGAATATGCCTATATAGTGAACACTACCGCTGGCCGTCAGGCGATTGAAGATTCACGTCTCATTCGTCGCAGTGCACTGCAATATAAAGTGCATTATGACACGACCATGAATGGAGGGTTTGCGACGGCGATGGCGCTGAATGCTGATCCGACAGAACGTGTTATTTCGGTTCAAGAAATGCATGCGGAACTGAATGCTTAAGCCTCGTTTAAACGGCCTCTTGATGAGGCCGTTATTTCTTTTTTAAATCCTGATTTCCCTCTCGACTAACGTCACCCCTTCTCGTATGATTGCGCGTCTTTTATGCAGAGAGTGCGACTATGTTAAGCCTAATTGCCGCGATGGCAACCGACCGTATTATCGGTAATGAAAACCAAATGCCTTGGCATTTACCCGCCGACTTCGCTTGGTTTAAACAGCAAACTCTGGGTAAACCGATGATCATGGGACGTAAAACCTTCGAATCTATTGGTCGACCGTTACCGGGCCGCAAGAATATTGTGATCAGCCGTCAAGCTCAGCCTGAACAAGAAGGTGTTTTTTGGGTTACCTCAATCGATGAGGCACTTGCCTGCGCTGGCGAAGTTGATGAGGTGATGGTTATCGGTGGCGGCCATCTTTATCAGCAGTTATTGCCTTATGCTCAAAGGCTGTATTTGACACACGTCGATGCTGAAATTGAAGGGGATACCCATTTCCCTGAGTATGATCCAGACCAGTGGGAGTCGGTATTTAGCGAATTTCGTGATGCTGATGAAGCTAATGACTATGGATTATGCTTTGAGATTTTACAACGGCGTGGCTGATAATCAGGATGTCTAGCACAGACATCCTTGCCGATTATTCTTGCGTAGGTGGCTCGATAGAGGGTTGGTGGAAATAGCGACCATCCTCCCAGCGTAACATCGTTAAGGTTCCACCCCAACAGCAGCCGGTATCTAGTCCGATAACCTGGCTGGGGGTTCCTTTTCCTTCTAACGACGCCCAATGCCCGAAGACAATAGTAAAGTCTGGCGGAATTTGCGACGGGATATCAAACCATGGCTTTAAGGGCGGGGTGGCATCCTGTGGTTTTTCTTTGCAAATCATATCCAGTTGCCCCGCCGGAAAGCAGTAACGCATACGGGTTAAGGCATTAGTACTGAACCGTAAACGCGCTAAGCCGCTAAGGTTATCAGACCAATTATTCGGCATATCCCCATACATTGCATCGAGTAATAGCGGATAACTATCACTTGCTAAGACCGCTTCAATGTCTTTAGCGCAACGTTGTGCTGTCTCTAAATCCCATTGCGGTGTAATCCCTGCATGAGCCATGATCAGCTTTTTTTGGTCATCGACCTGTAATAGCGGCTGGCGGCGCAACCAATTAATGAGCTCATCACAGTCCTTGGCCTCAAGCAATGGCTGTAATCGATCCTTGGCTTTATTTTTACTGACGCCTGCAAAAACGGCGAGTAGATGAAGGTCATGATTACCGAGAACAATCCGTACAGAATTACCGAGCGATTTGACTTTTCTTAATACCTTGAGTGAGTCAGGGCCACGTGCGACGAGATCGCCAGTCAGCCACAGTTCATCGTGCTCAGGGGCGAAGGCAACCTGATCCAGTAGTTGACAGAACTCTTGATAACAGCCATGGATATCGCCAATTAAGTAGGTACTCATTTTCACCCTTTGAGAGGAAATTGGAATTAGTGCAGAACGCCTTCTACCGCCAACAGAAACAGAGGGATATCAGCTTTAAACTCGCTGCCATCATCATTTCTCATCAAATAATGCCCTTGCATGGTACCCACTGGGGTGTCTAGCATGGCACCACTGGTATATTGGAAACGTTCACCGACGTCAAGACGGGGTTGTTGCCCAATGACACCCTCTCCCTCAACCTCAGTCACTTTTTCATTACCATCAGTGATTAGCCAATAACGCTCTAATAGCTGCATGGGCTGATCACTGCGGTTCTCTAAAGTAATAGTATAGGCGAATTGATATTGATTGTTCTCCGGCGCAGAGTGCGCCGGCAGATAGTGAGTCGTTACGCTAACGATTAAGGCAGTATTTTCCGACATTATTCCTCACGAGGGGCTTGGGGAGGATGCTCACTCAACCATTGTGCTAGCTGACAATATTGAGCAACAGTGACATTTTCTGCACGCAGTGTGCCGCTAATACCTAGTTGTTCAAGCACTTGATCGTTAAAAAGATGGCCTAAGCTATTACGTAAAGTTTTACGGCGTTTGCCGAAAGCTTCAAGGGTAATACGGCCCAGTACTCGGACATCAACTTGCGGGAACGGAGACTGCTGATGCGGAACTAAGCGAACCACCGCAGAATCGACTTTCGGTGGCGGTGTAAACGCATGAGGCGGTACTTCTAAAACAGGGATCACTTGGCAGTAATACTGTGCCATGACGGTTAAGCGGCCATAAGCTTTACTGTCAGGTCCTGCGACTAAACGGTTAACCACCTCTTTTTGCAACATGAAGTGCATATCTTTTATCGCTTTGGTAAAGCTAAATAGATGAAACATCAGTGGTGTAGAGATGTTATACGGCAGATTACCAAATACGCGTAAGGATTGACCGCGTTGCTCGGCGAGCTCGCCAAAGTCAAAGGTCATCGCATCTTGTTGGAAAATGGTCAGTTTAGGACCTAAAAATGGATGAGTTTGTAAACGTGCGGCAAGATCACGATCGAGCTCGACGACGGTGAGGGCATCAAGGCGTTCTCCGACCGGTTCGGTTAAAGCACCTAACCCCGGTCCAATCTCTACCATTGCATCCTGTTTGGTGGGATGAATAGCGGCAACAATACTGTCAATAACATAGCTATCGTTCAGGAAGTTTTGTCCGAAACGTTTACGGGCATAGTGGCCCTGGTGTACGCGATTATTCATTACTACTCTTAATCATAGTGATAGCGAGGCGAAGGGCAGTGATAAAACTTCCTGTCTCCGCCTGGTGTGTGCCGGCTAAGTCGAGGGCTGTACCGTGATCGACTGAAGTCCGGATAAAAGGTAAGCCAAGTGTGATATTCACAGCACGACCAAAACCTTGATACTTTAATACCGGTAATCCTTGGTCGTGGTACATCGCCAAAACGGCATCAGCTTGCTGTAAATATTTGGGCTGAAAGAGGGTATCTGCAGGAAGAGGCCCACTCAGCCGATAACCTTGTTGACGTAATTGCTCTAATACTGGCTCAATGACCTCGATTTCCTCACGCCCCATATGTCCATTTTCACCCGCATGAGGATTGAGGCCACTGACTAAGATATGGGGATGATTTAGGCCAAATTTACGGCGTAAATCACGATCCAGAATGGTGATCACTTCGCTTAAGCTTTGTTGTGTGATCGCGGCTGAGACGTCTTTTAAAGGCAAATGAGTGGTAGCCAGCGCGACGCGTAATTCCTCTGTTGCGAGCATCATAACGACGCGTGGTGTCCCTGAACGATCGGCAAAAAACTCGGTATGGCCGCTAAAGGGAATCCCCGCATCATTAATCACCCCTTTATGCACAGGGCCGGTAACTAATGCGTCGAATTCCCCTGTCAGGTTGCCTTCGCAGGCACGTGCCAGAGAGTCTAAGACATATTGACTATTGGCGGTAGTCAGTACCCCAGGCGTACAAGGAGATGCCAGCTCGATGGGGCAGAGGGTCAAACTGCCTGCCGTTTGAGCTTGTGCGGGCTGCTGGGAGTTGTAATCGCGCAGCTGGAGCGGTAGACCCAGCTTTGCCGCTCGATCCAGCAACAATCTAGGGTCGGCACAGACGACTAGTTCAGCGGGCCAGTCCTGCTGTGCCAGTTGCACGATTAAATCTGGACCAATCCCGGCGGGTTCGCCGGGAGTTATCGCGATACGAGGAGTATTAGCCATTTGGGTCTAAGATTTTAACGTAAGCAGAGGCACGTTCTTCCTGCATCCAACTTTGTGCTTCCTCAGCAAACTTACGGTTGAAGAGGATACGGTAAGCACGGTCTTTTTCTGCTTCGTCAGTTTTATCAACTTGACGTGTGCCGAGTAGCTCAATTAAGTGCCAGCCAAAGGATGAACGCACCGGTTGGCTTAATTTGTTCGGAGATAAATGCATCAACGCATCGCGGAATGCAGGGTCGTAGATGGTCGGAGAGGCCCAACCTAAATCACCGCCCTGATTCGCCGAACCTGGGTCATCGGAGTTTTGACGCGCAGCATTGGCGAAAGTGGTTTTACCACTACGGATATCAGCCGCTATTTGTTCGATTTTGGCGCGTGCTTGCTCATCATTCATGATCGGTGACGTTTTCACCAGTATATGGCGAGCATGGACTTCGGTTACCGAAATATTTTTGCTTTCACCGCGTACATCATTGACTTTCAAAATGTGGAAACCCACACCTGAACGAATAGGTCCAACGATATCGCCTTTTTGTGCGGTGCTCAGTGCTTGGCTAAACAGAGAAGGGAGCTCTTCGATTTTTCCCCATCCCATATTGCCACCTTTGAGAGCTTCAGGCGCGGCTGAATAGGTGACTGCCATTTTACCGAAATTCGCGCCGCCACGTAATTCGCCGATCAATTTTTTAGCTAAATCTTCTTCGTCGTCAACCTGTTGTTGCGTAGGATTTTCTGGAAGAGGAAGCAAGATCATGCTCAGGTTCATTTCAGTACCTGGTACGTTCTGCGCCGCGACTTGTTTGGCTAAGGTATCGACTTCTTGCGGCAGAATAGTAATACGGCTGCGTACTTCGTTATTACGCACCGCAGCAATCGTCATTTCATGGCGAATTTGAGTACGATAAGCTTGATAGTTCATGCCATCATAGGCTAAACGACTACGTAGTTGATCGATCGTCATATGGTTTTGATCGGCGATATTTTGGATCGCAGCATCTAACTCTTGGTCGCTGATACTGACGCCAGCACGTTGACCTTGTTGCATGATAATGCTGTCCATGATCTGACGCTCTAGGATCTGGTGACGTAGCGTCGCATCATCTGGCAATTGTTGGCCGGCTTGGCGAGCTTGGCTCTTGACCGAGGCCATCATGCTATCGACATCACTTTCGAGTACTACACCATTGTTGACAACGGCTGCAACTTTATCAATCACTTGCGGCGCTGCGAAAGCATGACTTGCATTCGCCATTAACGCGCCCAACATCAGGAGTTTCCAATTCTTCATACATTTTCCATCGTTAAGACCGCTATGCGGAAATTACCGTTTATCGACTAATGATTAAAACGCTGGCTGATAAGGGATAATTCCCTGAGTCCGCATTTCTGCGGTGCCTAATCCGTAGTTAGCCCCTAATCCTCGGAACTCAATATTAAATGAGATCTGATTGTCGTACTCGCTGGTATTATTCTGCCAGCCATTGATCTTACGTTCATAGCCTACGCGCACCGCATAGCAGCATGAACTATATTGCACACCAAGAAGTTGCTCAGCAGGCTTACTATTACGGGTATCGTAATAATAGGCACCGACCACTGACCACGCATCGGCAATTGGCCAACTTGCCGTCGCACCCACTTGAGATATCCCATTCTTATAAATAGGACTAGTGGTGTAGATCGAGTTATTCATCGCGCGAGCAATATATTCCGGGCTACTGTAGCGATAGTTCAGTTGTATTACGCGGTCACTATCTTGACGGTATTCCAGACCGGCATTGCCTTGAGCGACGTTGTTTAAATGCGTGTCATATTGCAGACCGCCACGTAAACCCCATTGGTCAGTCATGCGCCAGTAAGTATCACCAGCCCAAATAATACTGCCAGTATCGTTATCATCCGACCGATCACCGGTGCGTGAACGAGTAAAGGCATAGATTTGACCTACAGAGGCATTAAAACGTTCAACTAAATTTTCATCATAGATACGGGTGGTGACACCGGTAGCCAGTTGATTCGTCGACGCAATGCGATCTAACCCACTATAGGTACGATCACGGAACAGCCCGGTATAATCGGTTTGCAGAAGGGTCGAATCATAAGGATAGATATTATTTTGGTTACGATAGGGGGTGTACAAGTATTGCACACGCGGTTCAAGAGTCTGCGTGTAGCCTTGTGCCCAGTCCATATCACGGTCGAAAACAAGTTTACCATCCACTTTAAACTGTGGGAGTGTACGGTTAACTGAGCTTTTTAAATTGTAATCCCCGCCATTGGGTAGGTCGTTCGCATTCTGTAAATGCTCTTGTTGATAATGGGTCGCCAGCAGTTTTGCTTCAGTATTTAAGCTGGCCCAGCCATTTGACAAGGGTAAATCAATTGTCGGTTCAATATGCAAACGAGTCGCACGCGGCAGACGAGAGTTAGTATTAGTGAAGCGAGCGAATTGGCCATATACATGGGTATCAAACGGCCCAACATCATTTTGATAAAGGTTAACGTCTAACTGTGGCAGAGTACGATAAATACTGGTATTTAACTTATTAAACGTCTGGAAGTCGCGGGTAGACAGGGTCGCATCCCAGTTGCTGGCCGCATAGCCAAGACTAAACTTCTGGTCGGCATAACCATCAGTTGAGCTGTAGTATTTAGAGTCGAGATCATTGAAATAGTAGCGGTCGCTAACCTTGGTATAGTTAGCATTAAACCGCCAGTGTTGGTCATAGACACCGCTGTGGTTCCAGTAGAATAACCAGCGTTTAGAACCATCACCCTCGTCAAGGCCCCGAGCATTTTTTTGGCGGTTGTACTGCCTATCGGATCCGAGATAATCAAACTCCATCAATCCGGCCCCGAGCACGGATAAATAACGGAATTCATTCTGTAATTGCGTGCCGCGTTTACTCATATAGTGTGGAGTAATGGTGGCATCCATTTGTGGCGCAATATTCCAGTAATAAGGCAGCATGAATTCGAAGCCATTTTTACTGCCATATTTTGCATTAGGAATAAGAAAACCGGAACGACGGCGATCGCCAATCGGCATCTGTAAGTAGGGGCTATAGAAAATCGGCACTGAACCAATTTTGAAGCGCGCATTCCAAATTTCCGCTACTTCTTCTTGGCGATCTTCGATGATTTCAGAACCGACGACACTCCAACTGTTGGCGTTGGGCAAACAAGTGGTGAAGCTACCATTCTCTAGGATGGTATAGCGATTATCACCACGTTGCTTCATCTGAGCGGCAGTACCACGACCTTGGCGGTCGACCATTTGGTAGTTACCGTCCCAAACGTTAGTATCTTTAGTGTTTAGGTTAGACCAGGCTTTAGGGCCTTTAAGAATAACTTGGTTATCATCGTAATGTACGTTACCCAGCGCATCCACGGTACGAGTGGGGCTAGTCTGACCCGCTTGTTGACGTTGGTGTAGCTGTACTTGATCTGCCTGAAGGCGACTATTTCCTTGGTTAATATCCACTTTTCCGTCGAATACGGCATCGTCAGGATAATTTCCTTTAACGCTGTCAGAGTGAATGGTAACCGGCTGGGTATTCGGATCACTGTTAACCAGTGGACGATTATAAGAAGGAACGCCCAGCATACATTGCGACATCAGATCGTCAGCAAGCGAATACTGGCTGTATAAGGCTGATCCAATCATAGTGGCCAGCAATGTAGGTAGTCTTTTATTCATACGCGGTATCTAGGATTCCGTTAGTTCTGGCAAGGGGCCAGCTGTCCGATAAAGAGTAACTTACCGAAAGTATCAGCGCCAGCGATAATCGTGATTAAGCTGGTTTAGCGATAGGCGGTTTAGTAAATGACGGGTATGATAATCGAAAATGAAAACATTAGCATGA
>Ga0157364_1007594_pt1 | contig 11222 bp, 6 predicted proteins | sample AttsexASBM2_FD_111476 | JGI IMG/M metagenome (GOLD analysis project Ga0157364, IMG submission 111476) | Fungus gardens microbial communities from leaf cutter ant in Ribeirão Preto, State of São Paulo, Brazil - Atta sexdens ASBM2 | ecosystem: Host-associated > Fungi > Mycelium > Unclassified ...
ATGGGAGAAAATAGTGGCCAGCGATGGACAATACTTTGAATCATAAATGTATAACCAGTTTTTTACAATAAAGCCTCGAATTTCGGAAAAAAACGGCGGAAGCAAAGTTGTACACCTAATATACAGGATGTAATTTTTTAAATAATATGTTATGAAATAGCGTATCATAGTAGCATCATATAACATTTAAAAAAATCATAAACGCAGTTTTGATGTGCGTTTCTATGTGCGCAAATTTCTATATGCGCAATTATTATTTGAATCTATAAGAACAAACAAATTTAATAATATTAAAGTATCATATTAGACCACGATGTGAATACAGTCAAGAAATAAAGGCTTATTTCGATCAAGCTTGGAAATGCTGATCGAAACAATTTGTAAAACAAATTTAAGTTAAATAAAAATAATTTAAATTAAATTAAATAGTAAGTCAAAAAAAAGTTTTTATTTTATAATATATTTTAATTTTTATATAGTTGAATGTAATTGCTGTAATTAATGCATATCTGATTTTTTTATAGGTTATAAAACATACATTTTGAATGCGAATTTGCATTATTAAAGATATGTATCAGATACATAACTTATATATTTAATACGTATCGTATATAATGTTATATATATTTGGTATGTAATGTAAATTACTCTAAATATTGTTAATAAAATATTACCCTAAATATGACAATAGCAAAGTGTCGTCTATTTAACGTCATTAATTAGTCATTCTTATAACGATTATGACATCCAAACATCATAAAAATGACGTGGATTTATCACAGATATATAACGTTTTAAGTCAACGTTAAAAATATGTTATTTTTTCATGTTATTGATGGTAGCAAGGTGTCGTCCATTTAATTAGTTATTCTAATCTAGGTATATGATATATTCCTGAGACAAAGTAAATTACAAAAATGATCAAATTTGCTAGGTGTTGAAGTTATAAATATTCTAAATTAAAGTAAATTCAATTACTTTTATAATTTCCAGTACATTTTAAAAACCATAATAAGCTTCTTGATGGTATGTGTAAACATCGTAAAAATGACTTAAATTCTTATATTTCTTATCATTCACACAACTTCATAAATTGACATCAAAAATACATTATTATTTTCGTATTATTAATGGAATAAATGTATAACGTTATTAATTGATCACTAATAATGTTAACTATACGTCGACAACTGGCCATTTATTCGACGTCATTAAGTATGACATTGTAAAGATGTCATAAACAAATGTCGTCATTAATTGGTCAAAAAGATGACGTCATTATTACATCTTAAATAGATCATATGACGTCATTTAAAATAACTATAAAATAACTATCGATGTCAAAATAATAACAGCTTATCTGGGACATACATACAGATCGGACATTCATCGGTATTAAACATATATCTAATATATGATTGATATGTATTGCTATGTATCTGTTATATAAGATTTTAAATTTCATGTATCTGCTACTTATCTTTTTAAAATTTAAAAATGCTAATTTAAAATGCTATGCGGGTTACTATCGAATTTATTTCTAGTTAATTAAAGCGAATTTATAATAGCTTCTTTTATCTCGTAAATTAATATATTTTATAATATTTTGCTAATATACACAATAAAAAAAGTTTTAACTCAAAAAATTAATTCATAAAAGAACTATTTTTAAAGAAAATCTAAACAAAAGATACACTGACAAAATTCTGTTATTAAAAAATAGTTTATAAGAAATGCACTGGAATTATAAACTTTAATCGAGTGTACATCGAGTAAATATACATTTACAGTACATTTACTAGATGTACATTTACTAAAAATACAGGTTGTGCTCTTAATTATGCTCGGCCGTTGATCAAATGCTTCGGTGAAAAGGGCATCAGTGTGTCTCTACAATCAGCAACGAACCCGAACGTACCGGATGCTCTTACGATCAGAACACATCGCGTCGGCTCGATCGTCCTCTTGGATGGACTCAATCTAACATCACCTGATAATATTATCCAAGTGGTATGATTTTAATGTCTGTCAATTTCTGAGAAAAGAAAAAAAGTAAAATTATAAATTTAAATTAAATTAATATGTAGAGATAAAAAAGGCTAAGAACAAGCAATATAAGAAATAAAGCCAACAAGAAGAGATGTTCACAAAATAATAAACTGAATCAATTGTAAAGAAAATGCATAGTTGCTTATTATAAAAATTATGTAATTGCATTAATTATGAGATGCATAATTATAGTTTGTGAAATTTAATATGTCAATATAAATGTATGTCAGAACAAAATAGAAAATAATTCAAAATCTATCTCAATTTTTTCATATTTCTACTTTAATATTTTTACATGTAGAATAATTAGAGAAATTATATTATGTAAATAAAATCATATAATTTCATCTAAAAAAGTGGGGGTTCATATCTAAGGATGATGCCTCCATTTAAAAAAAAAACAACGTAACTAAACTATGTTCCCCAAGTCATTCCATTTTTATCTGAAACATTTTTACATATTATCAAAAATAAATAAATTATTCAAGGTCTTCAAATTAAACTGAACTATCTTATATAATGTTCTTTTAATTTTCTAAATATTGCAAGAAAATATCACGTGTTACGTTATCAAAGAAGTGTCTCGCGGGAATTCTTATTTTCCTAATTCGTAACAGACTTCAACGATAGCATAATAGATTTCAGTAATATTGTATTGAAGATAACAATTGATTTGATAATCATAAATCGTATTTCTACTTTTATCATAAAAGAAAATTAATCAATATATTTCAACAAATTTTTCTTTTTTATTAAAATAATCACTTTACAAATAATAATCAATAATCGCCTATTTTTTTATTTTCTTTCTTTTAATTATATGTACAATAGTAATACACAATTTTTTTGTCAAAAATTAATTGCAAATTTTAAAAAATGTGATTTCTTCCGCACTACTTTCGGCATACTCGCACTTATTTATTTTTCAATTAAATTAAATAAATCTTAAAAGTATATATTTTAAAGCTTACATACACGGAAAAAATAATTTTGATTGATTAACAAAATACAAAATTTAACAAAATTGTTTATGCAAATTTGATGGAAGCAAACAGAATTTCTGATTAAAATGAATATTTCAACAGGCCTCCCAGAAATTCTTGTTCAACTATTACATCTCCTGGCTTATGGTGACCACAAGAAGACATGATTTCACCATCGACACCGTCTTTCGAGATCTAAATGTCGGTATCGACAGTGACGTGATCGTAGCTACCTCGCCATTACAGAATGACGCTGCTGCTTGGATATATGCTCAAAAATATCGAGATAAGTAAGGTTATGCATCTCGAGAATGGTATAAAAACGTTATTATCATAATCGTACATACTTTAAAGCATAGAAGTAACTTATTCAAAGAATTGATAAAATAAAACGTTTAATAAAATAAAATGTTTGTTTTTTATATTGTACATGACTTAAAAGAGCCATTTATCTTTACATATATTATATAAAATTCCATTAATTTGAATACATCATCTTACTAATGAACGTGACAAATATAAAGCCTTTTATTTTCATTCGTCGAATAGAAATAGAGATATAAAATAGAAATACAAAGATAAAAAAATAAAAATTAAAATGAAGAAATGGAATATTTTTATATAAAATTGGGCATTGTTTAATTTCTATGTTATCAAGATTGTGATTGCCATCTTTTTGGGTTTTCGATGAGAGACTTCAGCTTTTTGACCAAATTTTCAGCTCTTCTAAATCTTACAAAATTTTGATGACTTTTTATTAAACGCTCGTCAATTTTCTTCCTGTTTTTAGAATAATATCACTGAAAGCACAAGGCAGAAAGAACAAGTTTGGTGACTGCTTTTTAGAGAACGCATTACAATATAACGCACTACAACATATAATCATAATAATCGATCTCGGGAGGTCATATCTTTCTACAATAAATCATTATTTAAGCTTTAAGTCGTGATCTGTAAGAGATTAACCAATCATAGTTGATTATTCTTCTCACTATGATTGATTGATTTTTATGATTTATGAATTAAAATTTAAATAATGGCTTATTGTAGAAAGTTTTTAGAAATCTTAAAAAAAGCATTACAAGAAAGTTTGATTTCGACAATTTTAATAATAGTTGTCAATTTTTGGCAGGATAATAATAATTGTAAATCTTTGGTTGAAAAGATCAGCAGAACACTAGTCGAAAAGATATTTCTAGCAGAACACTAGTCGAAGGGTGGCAATCGTGATGAAGATAGTAATAATCTAAATTAGATACAGAAATAGGAAGTCTTTTTCAAGATTCTCAAGTGGAGCCTTTTTCCACAGAATTTGTCAGTCCTTTCAGCGATATGGCGATCGTTTTGAATTCATGGGACCGCCGCCGGAACGACGTAACGTCGAAAACGCCACGACTAATTTGAGCTATACCACTGAAGAGAATCGCACAGTATCGTTCTACTTGATGCACACCTACAAAATACGTCACTCCGACAATACGAGTCTAATTGTCCGCTATCTTGGTTTCTGGAATCCAGAATCTCACACTCTCAAATTGCCGATGAGCGTGAAGCTCAGAAGCGATTTCAACGGTCTTCCCATTGTCTTTGGAGTATTGAACGGAACCAGCGATGGGCAGACAGACGTTATCGAATCAGAGGCCACTGCCAACGATATCGCACCCCTTTTGGACTTTGCTACCATTGTCACCCATAGCGTGAATGCCAGGTTAAAAATCATTCTATGTACCAAATTTAATTGAATGCATTTAATACGATATTATAAAGTCACATACATAAATTAATGTAAAAATAGTCATTAATGCAGCAACTTATCTTGTAAAATGATAAATATTCAATTACGGATGTCTTGGCAACGCCAATCAGCAATTCATGTATATTGTAAAACATGTTTCTTAATCCTTGAAAAAGTTACTTCGAAAATTAGATTTCTCAGAATATACGCATGTTACATATAAAATAATAGAAATTCTACAAAAAATGTTTCCACAAAGAATAAAATAAATCTTTAGAAAAAAATAAAAATAAAATGAATCTGAAAAATATATTACAAAAAAAAGCTAGAAATAAATATGACTTATTTTGAATTTTTATAGCATCGAGCTGGTGCCGCACGAAAAATTAGGTACGTTAGCTAATAAAGAATGGAGCCATCTTCTCGGTGATGTTGTAACTGGCACTGTCGACATCGGTTTAGGATATATAACGGCAAATGACGAAGAGCGTTGGACAGAAATGACATTTAGTCATCCCTTAATACGTTACATGTCGGTATAAAAATATTTTAATAAATTTAAATTCAAAGAAGTGAATATTAATGAGCAAACGAGCAATGTAAACTTTATTATTTTATTATTTTAAACTAAACATTCTACTTTATAACTTAATATATTTCATATTTATTTCTATCTCTTCATGCTAATATATTTTTCTGTTATTATGATGAGGAAATACTAATTTGTGCAAATTATACGTTCCGCATAAATCATATCATTAGATCAGTATTAATATACATTATGAGATAAAATATAAAATAGTGTAATAATAAAATATAAAATTTACTTTGTAAATGTAAATATTAAAAATTTACGTTTGCATTTTACGTTATTTAAATTAAAAATATTTTGTAGTAATAAAATTCAAAGTAATATTTTGAACATTCAAGATCAATTTTTCAAAATCGATATCTGTTTTTGTTTAAATAATGTGAAGTGAAGAACGTAGTAAAAAATTGAAATGTTTGGGAAAGAGCACAAAAAAATTCTTTTAATTATTTAAAATTTTATAAATATAACTATTTTTTCTTCTACATGATAATATAAAATAATATTTTACGCAGGAGAAATATTTATTATCATCCGTTGGAGACCGGCACGATGAGGGATATATTTTTGCAACCGTTCGATAATCGATTACTTGGCTGCGTCGCTGGAACATATCTCATCATGTTTATCGCGATGGCGACAGTTATTTATGCTGCTAAAACAATGTTACATGATGAAGATGAAAAACACGTCGAGATCGGAGAATCTGCACTTTGGTGCTTGAGTATCATGTGCATGCAAGGTTTATTTCTTTTTTTATAGCTAGGCTATTATAACAAATAAATTATCATTTCACATTGTTATCATCTCTCTTTTATATACAATACTAATTTAAATAATACATAATAATACGTAATTACAGAATCGAGAATGTGGACAAACACGTAATTAATGGTCTAAAATTCAATGGGCAAAAATTGCAATATTTCTACATTTTCAGTCATTTATTATTACCGACAGCTATAATCACTCACTATTGAACTCTCATGTTATGTAAATATTAAATATGTATATGTATAAAATACAACCCGGAAAAAAATGTCTCATATATAATTATATACAATTATATATAATTATATATAATTATATATAAAATATGTCCATTTATATAAATTTTTTCCGGGAACATACCCTCTAATTTTAATAATTACGTTTCATTTGTTTTGTGTAACACACATGTGCATATAGATCCATGTTTTTATCGATAAACTAAAATTCTACACGCTTTTATGCTGAAATTTTATAATATATATATAACGTGAACTATATGCTAAATTTTAATGCTATATCATAAAAGTGTGATACGGTAATTTGTATGTTTGTATTTTCTATTAAATTAATATTAAGTAATATTATTTTTATTATATTTTACATACCGTAAAAGAAATATTTTTTTGTTACTGAGGAACACATTTTTTTATGCCTTATCAAGTCTAATCTCATCTAAATTTAATTAATTATGTGCGTAATGTATATAAAATCTATGTATATGAAATCCATTACTCATACATTCAAACATTTGGAATTTGTAGGATCACCCTGGACACCTCGAAGTCCATCAGGAAAGACTCTATTGTTATCCAGTTTAATATTCTCCCTCGTGATGTACAATGCTTATGCTGGTTTCATCACATCCATACTATCGGTGCAGGCAACTGGAATCAAATCGATCACCGATCTTCTCTTTAATAATTTCAAGCTAGGATACAGTGCCGCCGACGATACATACATAAGAGTACTATCAATGTTATTTATTACCATTATTATCATTTATTACTATTATTTTTCTTATTGCGTTTTGTCATATGAATCCTCTTTGATATTATTTTGTTACGTATCTACATAGATATTATGTAAAAGGTACTATAAAAATAAATATAATAACAACTTTTTAAATTAACACACCCGATATTAAAGAATCTAACAATAACAAGCAAACGAATATGTTTTAATGATATACAAAATTAATCTCTTGATGCCACTTGTAGTGGTAGCATATACACAAGGTTTTTTTATTTTACTATGTTATAACGTTTTTATTAATTGTGTTTTTATTGTAGAATACGATGTTTTGAAAAACTTCTCTTTCAATTATCTTTCTTACAATACTGTACCGCTAGGAGAGTTTTATAATTATTTCAGACAGTTATACGTAGTTAATTAATTGCTGTTTGTCGGAGTTATTTAATGCTATCGCATTATCTTTCAGAATGCGAACGATAGCAATCTTCGTCAATTGTACATAAAAGCGTTTAACAATCGCGAATCTCGTCTCGAGACGAGGACCGGTCTTATGAAAGCTGTCAAAGAAAGATATGGATTCTTCGTCAGCGCGACTCTTGCTCGGCGAGCTCTTAAAACAACTTTCATACAGGAACGGTGCACCTTGAAAGAGTTGATGCTTCCACAAACACTTACAGTCGTCGCTCTTCCTATGGCTAAAAGTTGCCCGTATAGGAAGATCATTAATCTCAAGTATGCAAAGTTGTCGAATTTACATAACACATTAGCATGATAAAATTAACATTAGTATAGAATAAGCATTAAAATGAATATTATAATTAACATGATAGAATTCTATTATGTATATCAATGTGAATAATTAAAATGTGAATAATTAAAATAACTAATGTCCGTTTCTATCAATGTAGCTCAACTTTAATTTCTCTCTCGGTATAACTTATTCTTCATCTTTTTCGAATTCTATATAGAACTAGAAAAAGATAAAGAGTAAATTGAACCGAGATTAAAATTAATTTACATTTATTAGAAATAAACATTCGAAAAAGATCAAGAGTTAGAGTTAATCAAAAGTAAAATTAAATTACCTTGGTAGAAAATGGGCATTTAAAAGTAAACAGCAACAATGAACAGCTTTCTAATATTTTTAAGCTAATTAGTCAGTAGAGCCAATTGTCGAAATCATAGTATACCTATAACATGTTTTACCGCAGCAAGTTACACTGCTTTGAAAACGACTAATGATATCACATATTATACTTTCTGATCGAAACAGGTTCATACATGCGATGTCATTAATCAGAGCGATATCATTAATTAGACTCGCTACGATTGATAACTATAATACATTCTATAATACATTAATATATTAACATATTATAGAATGTATTGTTAATGTATTATAAAAAAATATGTATTAAGAAAAATATGTTTAGAGAAAATAATTTTTTAACGCGCGTCAGTTAATAAATTGGCATCTCGTTTGTAATTTACGTTATTTTATTTGCAGTATATTGCGAATCTACGAACGTGGCGTTCTGGATAAGATACAGGAACGGATGCTGCCGACGATGCCGCGATGCGCAGCGTCGGCGGACTTTCATAGCGCGAGGCTCGCCGATGTCTATTCCGCTTTCTTTCTATTGGTAGCAGGTATGGTTATTGCGATTTCTATTGGCATCTTCGAAAGAATATGGAATAAGCGGAGGCAGATGCAAGAAACTGTTGTGCGCGGTATACGTAAGCACAATCTGATATCACACCTCCACTTTCATCATCATCACGATGGTGGTCACAATCGCTCCAACGATCATCCTCATCTCGTTGCTGCTCCAACTGGCAAGTTACGCGGTTATAATCTTCCTTACATGATCATGTTACAAGATCATGCTCGTCAAGTGCAGTCGTTTGTCGGTTTTCAAGAATGTGACGTTTCTCTAGAAGAACCGAGAGGTTTGGAGCCTTTGAAAGTACGGCAGAGATCAGCAGGTCCTAAAAGAGCGTCCTGGTCTTCTTTCTCGAGCTTGCCCAAGAGGAAGATAAAGTCAACCAAAAAAATCCCATCGAATATGGAAAACATTCGAGTCTTTCCGTTTCACAATTAAAACCCGTTTTGTTGACCCAAACATTTTTTCAGTGTGATGTTAGTCTTGCTATTTAATTATAAAAATATTTTGGATAACTACGACAATGTATTAGGGAGAATTCACAGAAAAACAGAAAGCAGAGAAGCAGATTCAGAATCAGAATTCACGCTCGTAATCAACAATTTCTTTTTTTCTGCGAGTCAGCGCGAGTTCTGATTAGAGTTTGCTTTTCTGCTTTCTGTTTTTTCTGTCAAGGTGTCATTTTTAGACAATACAATCTACATTTCACAATATACATCATATTGTGCATTCTTGCAGATTTAGTTAAATATTTGCTTTTATTTCAAATCATAAAATTATTATCGAATAGTAGCATATTAAGTGTGTATAATATTATTTGATAGATAATATTTTTTATATAATTAAAAATAAAACATAAATAAGAAGGAGCATACAACTACACACGCAAATGTGTTTTTTGTACAAGTCATATTAAAATTAATTACACGTAAGTGTTTCGGTCAAGTTGTGACAATCATCAGTACAATACAATAGAATGCAAATATTAAATACTAAAATAGCATATTAGAAATGGTCACAGAGTGAAACGTCTACATGTAATTAATTTTAAATATATGATTTGTGCGAAAAATACTTTGCGTATGTGACTATGCTCCTTCTTATTTATGTTTTATGTTATCAAGTCTCTAATAACTTTTGTTCAAATTTTAATTAAAAATAGATGATATAAATAGTCATTCAAAATTATTATACATATTCGGCTAGAAACTTCATACGAGCACCGAAAATCGTAGGTACTTGTCGCTTATATATGTTGCTTATACCTCTGCAATCTCGTAAACTGCTAATCTCGTTTCTACGGCGCAAATACAAAGCTTTTATTTCTCCTTCAGACCGTAAATTATAATTTATAAATTATTCATTTATACTACATAAGTCATTAGATCAGCATTAGTTAATCGATCTTATGAAACAAGATCTTACTGTGAATGTTATCACAGTACGTGAGAAATAACATGTTTTCAATTCATTTCATATCATTTAAAATTTAAATCATCTAATTAAATCTAACATAAACTAGAAGATGATAAGATAAAAGATGAAAGATAAATTTCATATTGAATGTATACTGATATTGTACCTGCAGAGAATATCTTCGAGATTAGGAATGTATTCGTCATCCTCACACCACTCCTTCCAATTTCTATATAATTGCAGTTCTTGTATCTCATCGAGAAAGTTGTGACACATATTTCTCAAACTAATCAAAATAATTAATTGTTTATAAGCTAATCACTCATCTATTTTTATGATAAATTAAAAGAGATTCTCATAATTAATTAAATCGAGATTAATAGTAATAAATGATTTGCGCGCTATGAATAAATCGAGATTAATAGTAATAAATGATTTGCGCCTTTTCATATTTTACAAAAATTTAATTAATTCTTTCGTTATATTTTAAAAAAGCTATAATGTAAGCTTTTCTATAAAAATCTTACTTTTTCTCCCACAATCCATTGGCGGATGAAATGAGCTTATCACCCGGTAACGGGTCGGAAATAAATTTTTTGCCATCAATTTCACGCAAACCATAACTATAAATATTATGATCATTGCATCAATGAAGAAGTATTGTAAAATTATGTGGCAAAAAAAAGAAACTATTTACTGTTGAAAAGAATAATCGCAAATAGTTCTCAAAAGGAGCACTGTTTCCGTTTCATTTAGCCAGTCATCAGGCATCATTATGTCATGGACTTCCAGCAGAGTTTGATTAATCTGAGAAAAAATTATGAGATAAAAATACATTGCAAAAAAAATAGATAAAAATTTATATGAATATACATATGAATATACATTATACATATTACATTATTTTAATATAATGAGAAAATACAAAATGTATTATATATATATATATATATATATATATATAAAAAAATATATTTGTATATTTTATATATTTATTTATTATATATAAGATATTTTATATAAAAAAAACAAATATTAAGAAA
>Ga0157364_1007595_pt1 | contig 11221 bp, 8 predicted proteins | sample AttsexASBM2_FD_111476 | JGI IMG/M metagenome (GOLD analysis project Ga0157364, IMG submission 111476) | Fungus gardens microbial communities from leaf cutter ant in Ribeirão Preto, State of São Paulo, Brazil - Atta sexdens ASBM2 | ecosystem: Host-associated > Fungi > Mycelium > Unclassified ...
AATCTGTTTTTACCTTAAAAATAAGGATTTATGTTAAAAAATAGTAAAATTTTTCAGATTCTGCAAATGAATATCGTTTTACAAGTAACTAGTAAGGTAATACTAAAAATTAATTCGAATATATCTATATTATCAATAAATACCAAAAATTATCTCGCATATAAACTAAACTTCGATAAATGTGTTTATTTATTATAAATATACTAGATATAATAAATATATAATAGACATGTGCTCGTATGGATTAAAAAATATATGAGAATGAAGAATAAGATATTTCAAAGGAACATGCAGAAATTAAAATGTTAAATTACTAAAATATATTCAGTATTAAAATCTTACTGTACTTAATAATAAATATATTTTAATAACATTATGTAACATCTTAATCTTTGTCCGTTCCTTTGGCTTTATTCTACTCTCATAGACTTCGATAATCGATACCCAGCAGCTATATTGTTCGCCGAAGAGGGAGATCTGAACCCAGACATTGGCGATCGCGTATGCAGGCATATGGAAAAACGAAGAACATACTTTGACACTCTTTGAAAGAGTTCGCCGGAAATTGGCATCGAGTTGACGTTGACGCAACGATAAAGAGTTCTCATTATCAACGTTGAAGAGAGTGGTGAGAGGGAGGAAGGGAGAAAGAAAGTTCCCGGAGTACTCAGCGCACTTCAATCGCAAATTCATTAGAGATTGTCGAGAGAGCACGAGTCGTGGAGAAGCTCATTGCGAGCAACGAGATGAAAGGCCGGACTGAGGTCGAGAAGTAGTTCGCCGAACAAACAGATTAGCCGGTTTCGCGTTCATACTCGCCACAATGTGCACTCATTCGTTCACTCCCTCGTCTAGCACGTGTAGATCTTTCTCGACCCGATTCTGTCTCGAGGAAAAAGGAACAAGAAGAAAAAAGAGAAAGATAGGTTACCCGGCAACATACGGATGATCTCGCTAAATCCATATAACCTAACGTGATTTTGAAGTAATACGGATTCCGGAGTATATCCTGAACCGACGTTTCCTCCACATCGATGATCGAAGAGTGGCATACGAGGTCGTTAAAAGTTTTCGTTTGTCCATAGTTTTGTCCATAGTTATATGGCATCGGAAACCGCGGAATGACTACCGGTGGAGGAAAGTTGGGTGATTAGTCGCCGCTGTTATCGGTCGATCGCAGGGAAAAGAGAAAATTGCTTACTTACGCGTAATGCTTCGGCTTCGTTCGCCTTTGTTAATTGCTAGTTTATGATATTATTAATTGTATTATTAATAATAGTTATTTATAAACAATAATATAAATAATGACATTGTTCAACAAAAAAATGAATTTTTTCGAACACGGAAAGAAAATTCAGTCATTTTTTTATAACTTTTTGAATGTTGAACATAAATTTTCCAAGTTTGTTTCATCACGTCTAATTTTGAGAAATTTGCAATTTAATTGGCAAAAAGAATTATTTTTACGTATTTTTGTATATATTATAATTACAAATCTGTTTAAGGATTGAGAATCCCTATCATGCTTAATTTTGATTGCAATGAAATTTTTTCAGCATATCATATATTATAGATATAATATGATAAAAAATATAAAAATAGACCTTTTTGCAGCTTTAAAATTTCTTAAAATTATGACGTGATAGAATAATTTGGAAACCGGATTTGTATTCAGCGTACAAAAACTAGGAGAAATGACTCTAGTCTCGTTCGAGTGGTTTTTTTTTGTTGAATAATCAACGTTATCATTTTGTAATAAAATAGATCACGACACAAATTGGTCTCTATATAATAAAGAATAAATAATGTGGTTGGATATATTTATATATCTGATAATTCGTATTATTTTTTAAGTAAAATATTTAAAAAAAGATATTTAAACTTAAAAATATTTAAACAATAGATATTAATATATTTCTTTACAAACATTTCTATCTCAATAATAAATGTCTAAAGTACAAAAATATGATTATATTCTCGACCCCTCTTATATACTTCGGACGTGAATGCGAGAGAAGGTTTGTAATGAAATTTGCTTAACAAAGCATATCTCCGGTTAGTCGAAGCAGCCTGTTCGCTAGAACGCGCTGCTACGAATCCGGCATTTCAACATGTCGCAGAAATATTATTCTCGTCTTTATAAAGAATCGCTTGATCATATTTCTTAATCCTCAAAAGCTGCACAGTTAGAAAAGCCCCAAGGAAGCCAAGGATAAAGAAGGTACAGGAACGGAAAAGAATGAAGAAGAGACCATTCTTCCAAGAAGGTGGCCATTACCTACTTCGGTGGTGAGCACTATAAGCAGGTAAACTCGTTTCTCTCGACTCGTGGGATGAGCGAATAGAAGCTTTCCGTCAAGCGAGTGATAGGTCGATCGACTAGCGCGATACCTCGATAGAGGATTGGCTCGTGCCAAGTACTACACTGGGGATTACCACTTGTTTGAGCTGATCAAAGCTTTCTCGTGTAGCACGAGAAAATTAGACTTAACTAGAAAATTGCGTGAAATAACTGAAATACATATATCTTATATGTAAAATGAAACTATATAATTTTCTCATAATAAATTCAATGTAATACTTTTTGAATAATTTCAAACATATCGCACTATCATACTGAATTTAATTAAAAAGTTTATTTTTTTCATGTTTTTAGAAAAGTGGACCAAGACTTATTAAATTGAATTTTTTAACTAGAAATCATCTTGATAAATTTCACTGCATCGCAACTGATTTCCTCCTCCAAATATGAATGCAAAAAGGTAATTGAGGATCACTGCGCGAAATGTACTACTCGATATGTTAACAACGTAAAAGCATCAACGGTACAGATCGGATTGCACTGCAGACCAGGCGACAAGAATCTGATGCGAGGCCAAACGCGTCCGCTGCCAATACGCGTCACGGCTGAAGTGAAAATATTATTGGAAATCGCTTACGCGTTTTCAGCGCGTTCTGAACTGTTGCGCACACTTGCGTAACGCGTACCAACATTTTTCCACGCAGTGCGCATAATGATATTCTTTGATTTCCCCGCGATTCAGTTATAGTCCGTAAGATTGCTGAATGGACCATTATATTCCTTAACTAAAAACGGCTTGATGCAATTTATGTAATACACCATCGTCCTTGTATGCTACGAACTGTGATATATAATAGCATTTCTTCTCACAATTTGAGCTCCTAAGTATTTCGAATATTTTATTGCAATTTTAAAAACGAATTAGAAACAATACACACCGATTATACATTGTTTTAAATTCATAATGTCAAATTATATACAATTTGAATTATTTTTAATCATATTTATAGATCACTGTTCCAATATGTCGTTAATTTGATTGAAACAATGGAATTACAACAATTTAATTTAAGAAAACATATTAAAGACTCAAGTTCATTATTTATTAAGTACATACGGTAATATGGACGATATTTACTTTGAAACTAACAAAAATAATTAATTTACATTTTTACATAAATAGAAAAATAATCAAATGTGTTATTTAACTCAATCGTTATTTCTTTGATATCTAATGGCGTATGCTATAAAAAGCGTATTAAAATTTTTTTATTTATGTAATTCAGTCATATAGCATTCACGATAAGCTTTTAAATATTTCATACATCTAATTGCTATTTAAAAAAATAAATTTGCAATTCGAAATTATTCCTATGTTATATAATACACACCTCTTATACTAAAAAAAAAAATGCGTAAAATTTTTTTTATATGTATGTAATTCACTTATAATCAGCTAGATTCTCGTACAATTTATTACCGCAAATTAAAAAGCAGGCACGTTCGATGTAGCTAAGAATTTATTATTATCGAGGTAAACACATATAAGTACTTACGTAAGGTGCAATTATTTTTCTACGATACATAATAATGTTATTTGATTTCTCCAATTTAGTTACAGCTCCTAAGTTTACAGAACCGTTTGCTATACCATAAAACTATGCAGGCGAACTCGATGTAGTTAGGAAGTTATTATTTGCGGCACGCACGTATGCTTATGTAACGCATGATTATTTTTCTGCGGTGCACTACAAAACTGTATTATTAATATCCTCTGCTTTCTTATACTCAATTATAGCTCTTAAATTTTAAACGTTTTATATCAAAAGCTAGAATTACAAATCGATTGCGAACTTGATGTACATATAAAACGTTAATATTTGTATCATTAAAATACTAGTCCAATAAATCAATAAGAGGAAAAATTCCCATGATGAAAACTACGCGAAGTAAAAATATACAAATTCTTTCTATTTGAGTATTAAATTCAGATATACATTCCACGCCACTGACTTCCCTCTATATGTACTTTATAACAGTATATTGTGATTTAGCGAGCGTTATATCATTTTCACGGCGCGGAACGTTAACGTTGATCGAGAACGTCGTAACACATATTTTCCAATTTGTGTCGCAGTCATTATACAGCGCTGAATATACGATTGGCTCCCGACAGTGCATGTTCACGCGCGGAAGATTTTGTCTTCAAGCATATGTCTTTCCGAGTCGATGACTGTGCCAAGTTGTCCCGTTCTCGTTTGACAGCAGCTGTTCGAGCATCTTACGAGCATTCTAAAATATGTGCTTGACCAGTACTGTCGTTAACCGTGGGAACTCACGCGCTCGCGCTCTTTCTAAGTGCGCACTTTCGGCCGTTGAATATCGACGACTATAATCCTAAGTTCGGTACTGTTATCCTATTATATGTAAAATTTAATTTTCTTTTTCATTCCGTGAAAATAGAAATATTTCCTGCAGTTTTAAATTTTGCAACATTTCGCAAAGTTCCAATATCACTGCATGTCATGTCAGAGTGCTATATTTTTCAAAGCTACGTTAAAAAAAAATATAACAGCAGTTACTTTATTACATTCGGATTCGGATTCCAAATTCGACTTTTCAGATACGAGACAGCTCAATATCTTTTTTCCGCGTGATAAATCTTGGAAACGACCGTATCTCCAGAACAAGCGATGTGCGCGCGAACGTTCTGTAAAGATATGTATTACAATCGCTTAAATTTATCTCGGGGATCGAAGCCAACCAACGCGAATGTAACAGTGTCGATCGCTTGCAAATTGTAACCACAGGCAACAATATTCGCGGTCAATTCTCGACGGCGCCAATTCTGCGAATGCGTTCCCAACGAAGGCCATTTCTCGTATCAGCAATTTATGAAAGCCGATCAAAACTTGTTTTCCAATTGCGAAAACCTTCTCTCGAGTTATTTTTACAATTTTTTTTCACAATCAATATAGTATTCTAATATCAATATAAAATTTTATGCAAAATTTTATGAAAATTTTTAAAAAGAAAAATTTTCTCTATATTTAAAAAAAGCATCATTTTTAAATATATTTTGACGAAAATAGTAATTCTCTCTTTTTCTCCATACATATAAAACAGACGGTTTTGTTGAACTATCTAAAATTTTACTCAATCTCACAATAATTTTGTAGAGTCATCAAAAATTATGTAGAAAGCTTGAATTGGTTGCTAAATTGTTCAATTTTTGCAGCATTGCTCATCGTACCTGAATATAGGAAAAATGATCTGAATTCATACAGATATATATCTATAGGTTTAGATAATTTTTTGAATCTACATATATGGAATTAAATTATAGGCTTTAAAATAGAGTTTCTGATGATTATAACTGCAAACATTGGGACGCAGTAAAGGTCAAATCCTGCTTCTCGATCGATGAGATTCCGATCAGATTGCTAGAATACAGGAAACCGTTCTTTCGATGCGAGTCACGATCGATAGGATCGAACCAAGCTCGATCGTGGTGGCTAGATGAAACCAAGAGAGCGCATACAGATGAACAGGCATTATCCTTCATCGCTTGCCGTACACCGAACGAAAACGTGCGCTTCTTTCGCCCTATTTAGCCTTTAAATTCCCGAGTGATTTTCGTTACCGTTACTCAGTGTAGGTAGCTAGCTGATCGTTAAACACGATTTCGCCGTTACGGAAAAAAATTAGGTATTCTCTCGTTTCAATTGGATTTATGATTAATCAAAGACTTCCCGCACATTCGTACATGTAATTATATTCAAACCTTCGATAGATTCCAAAAATTAAAATCTATCTTTCTAAACGTCGAGTATGATTTTTGTACCGCTGCATACGTGATTTTATAGATGTTATTGTATATCGGTTTTTTTTTTGCTATAACAGCTCCGGCGAAATATATCTATGATTGCCTATAAAAATTGGATTTTGCGTGAGTCCGCTTGCATGCACAAACACGTGTGATTGTATATTCTCGGCGAATGTATAAATATTTATACGCATGGTTCGCGCTATGCAGAAACGGATCCGCGTTCGAGTGAAAAGCACCGACGAGATGTTTCAGATCGCAATACGAGATTCCGCTGATATCACACGATTGGCCAGACGCTTTATCGCATATGATGTATTGATGATTCGCATCATGCACCCAGACATGGATTTATTTTTTTTATTATTTTTATTATTTTTATTATTTTTTTTTACGATTATGGAGAAAGGTGCGAGAATGTAATTCAGTACGACACGAAAGCACAGATCGACGATAATGACTCTGTCCTGTCTCGCATATCCCACGTCACGAAATTACGTTCGTTTAACCGCCACCAAACTTGGCAGCCTGTCCGCAATACTGTATACATGTTCGTATGTATGCGACTACATGCAGAGATATATACGCGTTCTCAACTAACGCGACAGATTTATGTCGCCGTGAAATGTATCAGGGACGATTTAGCCTAATAGGATATCAATATTTAGTCTAATAGGATATCAATATTTCTTGCTCCGATTTCTTTATCAAATATTAGTTTGTACTATACTTGCTATTACTTTTTCTTATCGTTAAATATTTTTCGGCTACAATATGAATATAAATCATAAATTCATCTTGAAGAAAAATAATATAGTGAGAAATACTGAGTACTTCATGTTTTGACTCCGTTAAAAGTTTAGAAACACTTTTTAAAATTTGACCTTTTTGGAATTACTTATTCAAATATCCATAACATATTTTTTAACAATATAATTATTTAGATTCAATAATTGTTATTAAATCTAAAAAATTGTTGTTAATGATAAAAAACCATTGTTGTAGATATTTAAGTAAGTAATAAGTATCAATTTTTAAAACATGTTTTTCAACTTTTGGCGTATACTTTTAGAATATATATCCATCAATTTTGCAAGCAACGATCAATATTTCTGCGATCAATAAAAATATTTGATGAGCAAGTTGAAAAATAATTCCTTTCAAAATTTGTGCGAATTTTAAAAATTATATCGTGATCAGTATTAGCCTTTCTTAAGCATCGATAAAAAAAGAACTGTCATTGTTCAATAAGAATTCAATAAATTAAAGTTACATAAGTGAAGAGAAGACGACGCTTAAATGAACTTAAAGAGCAACGATTAATAATTTGACATGATCAAGGATTCCAAAAATACAAAGATACGCGCGACCTCTGATAGATCGTAGCAGTGCAATAGATAAACGACTGATCTTTTAATATTCGCATTATAATCCACTAATGATAACCCTATTTTATCAAATGATAATGTAATCGTGTATATATCTTGACTTTTATTGAAGATATATATATATATATATATATTCCAATTTGTTTTTTGATCCTACTTCAGAATTTCATTCAAAATACTCGCGCATTAATTTTCTTAAGAGCATGTTATTTGCAAACTGGAGGATCATGATAATGTAAAGAGATGTACGCAAATATGTTTGCACAAATCTTATAAACATAAGACTTATAAAAACGCATCTTGAACGGGAAATTACAAGCTCGGGCGATAAACAGCGGAGACGTGTATCTCCGATGGCATACATTGCCAAGTTTAGAGTCAATATAGATATATATGTGTATCTATCTAGTCAAACCTGCTCTAATCGGCTTATAAGCAAAATTTTTCTTCATAACGTAGCAAAACTGATGACATTTTTGCGATATCGAGTAAAAATGTCGTTTTTGTCATATTAAATAAAAATAAATATGTGACGTTATAATAATACGTATAATTAGACGTTGTTTTATATTGTTCGGAAGGGCACTTTTTACAAAAATTGAGCGACAATGTAGATTTTTTCCCGGATGCAAGTTTGTAAAATCATGTAAGCTGCTATAAGTGTCACCGGCCATCTTGAATTGTATGAGAAAATAAATGAAAAATTACTTCTCGCGAGCAATTTTTTGCCGATAAAATTATCATAGCCTAGTACGGTACATTTGCCAGGTAAGCAAAAGAAAACTTGCTGTGACGTAAAATCCTTCTTCGAAGCATTCTTAATGCTTCAAGTAGTGTGGGAAGATAATTTTCTAATATTTTAGGTAATTCCCAACACATTTCCTAAAATATTTAAACCAGTAAGCCTAAATTATATCGTTATTATGTCGTTAAATTATTAGCAAATGTATGCCAACGATACTATAAGTATAATAATTGTACTTAACATTTTCATCACAGCGTTCTCTTCTACAAATTATGAAAATTGGATGAATGACTGAATATATAGATAATAACCTTTCTAATAAATAATAATGGAAAAACTTTGCTACCCATGAATTAAATAAAACTACGAGTAATAATATTTATTATATTATTATATTTATTATTATATTATAATATTATTATATTATAATATTTATTATATGTAAAACTACTAGCAATAATACTTATTATATGTAAAACTATGAGCAATAATACATTCTTACTTTTTGTACTATCTTTTTGTGAAACTTTTTCTCATTGAGTCAACATAATTTATACAGCGCTTCTTGCAAATAAACAACATGTTTATTTAAAATGTTCAGAAAAAGTGCGTTGTATGCGACTTATAAAAGAATGTATTAACTTAATTACAAAAAAAACACGTTATTTATTCATTAGCTATTTACTATTTGGAAATACATTATTTTTAGCACTAGTAAAAGTATCGCTAATAAAAATATATCAAAAGAAAAGTTTTTCGTATTTCTGATTATTATTACAATACAAATTTCTTTATATATATATATATATATACGATTATATATATATATATATGTATATATATATATATAATCGTATATATATATATATATATATAATTTTAACAATACAGCTAGAAAATAATATATAGCACCAAAAATGACTATAAATTATAGTTAAATAATAATTGCAACCATTTTTATGGAAGAAATAACTATAATTTGTAGTCATTTTCAATGGCCACATGTGTGTTAAGTATATAGATACATTTGTTGATAAAAGTGTAAGTAGTTATTATTACTAACGTTATAACTATATGTATAATAACCATTATTATGATAACATGCAATTATAGCCATGCAATTAAATACCAAAAATTATCTCTCAAAATACATCATGTAAATTATACTTTTTTAGTCAATACTGTTTCAGTTTTTCTTTACAGTAAAACTATATGATATTTTGCCAAGTGTTTTTAACAAGATAATATTATTCCAAAATTCCAGTATGAATAGCTGGCAACCCCGGATTGTAGAGACTATAAAAACGAGACGTAGAACGGCGAACGAATGACGCGCAGCGACGGTATGAAAATCGTGGCAAAACCAGCTCTGTCCTCGGTCGAGCGAACGAACCTCTTCGCCGACCGAACGAACGACCTAATCGAATGAGTCAGTGTGAATTCCGGCCGACTAACTTCTTGGCACTGTGCGCAGTGAAAAAGCGGATCGAAGCTCGACAGACGGCCGAGCCAGGAATTTCAGCGGCGTTTGATCGCGAAAAATGCGAAGGCAAGCTTTTCAAGAAGCGCTCTGTTTACCTCCCCTCTCCCTCCCCCTTCTTCCTCCTCTCCCAAGGAGAACTTTAAGCGTAGCTCACATCATGAACGTATTGAAACAAAGAGATACGAACGAATAATATGATTTTCAAATATTTGCATCCGAAATTTGACATTGTGCAGAATTCGATGCCATTATTCTCGACGTAACATTTTTGGAAAGATAACTTTTTTATTATTATAGCTAAATGTCTTTAATATAATAGAAGTATTAACGTTTCTTATCTTTATTTAGTAAAGAAACCAAACAAATAAATTACTATGGAAATAAAGAAATAAAGAAAAAAACCAAATAATTATCATGTAATTATTGAAAGATTAAAAATTTGAGAATATTATCTTTTTACACGAGAAATATAATATTAATATTAAAAAATAGAAGCAATCAATAATAATCGCTCGATTTTTCTAATTTAATTTCGTTAAAGTAATTAATATGTAATAATATTTGAAAAAACATTCAAATTCTTTTTTTCATTAAGACAATTCGAAAATCAATTTGACTTCCTATATTAAAACTTTATTAAGCATTTTGTGATATAACATTGTCCATTTGATAAAATATATTACTTTTGCGACACAAAACTTTCACAGATCGGATACAGATAGGTTTTTTGGGAAAGATAAATCTATGAATGTGTACAGGAAGGGCAATCCGATAGAAAGACGAATGGGACTTAAATGAAGAGTAGCCTCGCTGCCGGATAATGGTCAGAGGTTCTCATTCTCGGCTTTTGGCACTCAGTCGCGCGTAGATATGCACACGCACGCATACGTAAATGTGCATACGTGTACGTACTCACATACATACGTTTCATCGGTAACTTGCTATCTCGTCTTAACTCATTATCTCACGTTAGATCGCCTCATCGCTCTCTTAGACTCCTCTCACTTCCTCTTCCTTCGAGACCCATTCTTACAGCACAGAATGAGCTACGAAGAGGTTCTCATTCGCCCGAGAAGTGAATGAGGTTTCTCATGAGCGTTCGTGCGCGACGAATTCTCTCCAACCTAAATATTTCTTATCACGAACTGTAAGACAAATTGAAAAGACAAAGTAAAGATAAATCTACTTGGCCTAATTTCTATAATCTTGTTTCTAACTTTTCTATATTCAATCGAAGAATCTAAATAACTAAATATGTAAGTTTCTTAAAAGAATATTTGATATTCCCTCCGTCACATTAATCTTTAAGCATAGATAGATGACTAGAGCATCCCACGCATATACCTAGTTTTATCCAAAAAAAAAAAAAAAAAAAAAAAAAATTATATTTAAGTAAAAATATTATCTTAAATCAATAAAAATAATTTTTTTTCTATATTTTATATTTATTTTATTATATTTAATAAATAATTTATAA
>Ga0157364_1007596_pt1:2500-11218 | contig 11218 bp, 10 predicted proteins | sample AttsexASBM2_FD_111476 | JGI IMG/M metagenome (GOLD analysis project Ga0157364, IMG submission 111476) | Fungus gardens microbial communities from leaf cutter ant in Ribeirão Preto, State of São Paulo, Brazil - Atta sexdens ASBM2 | ecosystem: Host-associated > Fungi > Mycelium >...
TTAGATTTGTCAAGTGTGATTGAAAATCTAGCAGACTGGCTGTAGAAATGCCGCTGTCGCGCAGATCATTCGGTTCGTTTCTCGGTTCTGTGATTTCAGAGTCATCATCCGTGCTCCATTCTGTATTTGTGCGTTTGTGCGTTAAACCGCGTTTTGGCGGTGCCGGCGGTACTACAGTATTCGTATTCGAATCTCTTTTGTCTAGCACTAAAACAGGAAGTACAAAACGTGATATATTTTCATGAAAATTTTATTTTCGACGTTATATTAAATTTTATTACAAATCATAATAGAAAAAGAGAAAATAACTTACTGCAACCCCTAGGTGGTAGTGGAGGAGCAGGTTCGGGTCCGGGTTCGCTCCACGAGCTTCTGAGGCCACTTTGATCTACGCCGTCAGTAGGAGTAGGCAAGGAATGCCTCAATGGCAGTTTTGGACTCAGCGGCTTACTGAGAGATCTCTGATGCGTGGGTCTAGGCGGGGTTGTACCATAACCAACGGAACGCGGCCGTACTTCTCGTTGTGGAATAGGCGGTGGTATACCATCCACTTTCGTGTAAAAGCCTTCGTCCTCGGGAAGACCATCGCTGTCAGCATGCGACAATCTAGAGCCGGCGGTTTCTAAAGTGGCTGGACGCTGTTTGTCGTTGATCGGCAAAGGTGGTAGAGGTGAACTGGAAAAGCAAAAATATTCTCAGATATTCTCACAAGCAGAAACAGTAATTAAAATAATTAATCCTGTAATGAAACGAACTGTACAAGAATATATAAAATATAATTACTTCACGATGCTGTCTTGATGAATGGTTCTCTGTCTGGCCAACGGACCGAGGCCTTGCTTGAGCTGTGTGAATCTCTCGATTAGCCTTTTATGCAATGGTTGAACTCCGGTGGGTGCAATTTGACCGTGCAACATCAGACCAGATTCTAACACACTCATCTGATCCAATATCAATCCCTTTAATCGATTAACATGCGGTACCATTTCGGGATTTTGTCGGGCAAATTCGGGCGTGAGAAAAGCCTCCTGATATTTGGTGATACCGCCCATTACATTAGCGTCGATGATACCCTGTAGCCGCATACTGAATGGATTAATATTTCTATGTGGCTCCGCAGTGTACTGCGCAACCAATCGCCTCAATTCTCTTTCCACGCTTTGCATAGTCTCACAGGCATATTGTACTGGTGCCAACAATTCCGACCGCTTCTCGATTACTTCGAACCATCTGAGGATCCCTGGCAATTTAGCTTCTGTCATCAACGTCGTCCTCTCAATCCACAACGATTTGAACTCGTTCTCACGATCCACTGGGCCACGATGCAGCGGCCGATCGAACGTGAACTTGCGAACATCATTCACCAAATAGAATGCGACTACGCGTTCCGGAACTTCGACACCGCTGCAAGCCAAGCTACCCTCTTCGGGGATTGGCTTCACATTACAAATTTGAATATCTGCAAAAATGCGATGTTCAATTGTTAAATAAATTATCGATTCTCAAATTATATTGAGATTGATTCTCTTTTAATTTAAAAAAATTAATAAATTTAATCTCACTTACATTGACCCTCAGACGTAAGAATACTCTCATCAGGCGGGGAATTCTTCATTAAAATTTGTGCGCATGGAAACTCTGTTTGCAGCCGTTGTGTGAACGCTCCTATACGTTCATATTCCAAACCACGATAAATAAATAACTTGTTCTACAATAAAAGACACGAATAACATTTTCGAGGCGCCTATTTCACAAAAAATAAAATAATGCTAAAATCCGAATTAAACTTTGATAAAATATTTTTGATAGAATAGAATTATAACATTTAAGTTATTTTATTACACTGAGAATATTTTTAAAAATCACTTCGGATTATAAATCAAACTCACTCTGACAAACAGCGGAAAACTAAGACCATAAAATCCAACGCGAAAGTATTCCGGTTCCGGGCGTAGTTGCGTCAGAATGTTATCTAGGAACTTAGCCTGTAGCTTCAATACGTGACTAAGTTTGGCGTAGTCATATAGTCTAGTCTCGTACAGGATCGCCAGTTCTTTGCACAAGGGTATACCCTTTTCCCAGCACTTGCCACGGTCGAGGTAATGAATAATTTTATGATACAGTAACTCTTTGCGCTGCCATTCTGGTTGCTGAGGATGAGCGTGATCGGATGGCAGAATAGTCGAGCCCCAACCCAGCTGATCGGCATATAACTTCATCGTAAAGCCTGCTTCCGTATAATTTTCGGCGGCCAAATGTAGATCATGCAGCTTGTAAATGTAGCGCAAGTACATCTCCTTCCGGTTGAACTCATTCTTGTAAAAGTTCTGCAAGAACATCAGAAGTATCCCCATGTTACTCTGAGAGCTTTTCACTTCTAGCGATTGATGATTTAACAAGGAACGAGAGACAGGCACAATGATAAAATTTCCATCGGAAAGCGCGAACACGAGTGCTAACTGCCAAGCATAGAGTGATCAAGCACACCAAATATATAGTATATCTATTGAATATATACAGTGCGCGTGTGTCACACAGTTTAGTTAATTAACGCGCTAAGTCATAGGTAATTTGTACATATAGTCGCACTGCAGATTCCTTGGTTTAGCCGCAGTATAATACTTTTACTAATAAGTAATAACTAATCAAATCTTATTGGATTTATTGTATCGATAATCTTTCTTTAACACCTTACCAATAAATTCACGGTGCACGACATGCGCTTGTCGCGATTCTCGTCACCCTGAATAACGCTTCTATAATCAAGAAGCCTTTCCAATAAACGTGTAACGGACGTTATAAAAGCCGTGCCACTATCTTTCCATGTGGGATCTTCGGATTGCACTCTGTCCAGTAATCTGTAATCACAAATGTAGGAATTTAAAAAATATTGAAACTAAAAATCACATTCAATTAAAGTATTGCACTTACACAGCGCTAAGATGTTCCCTGAAGCGGCATGAAATTATAAATGCGATAAGTGTCATAATATTTTTATGAAATTAACACAAACGAAAAAATGCTACATAGTTGACATCTGTTTGTATAATATAAAAATATAATAGTAAACGTGAAAAATTGTACAGTATTAGAAATATATAATTTAAAATATTTTAGAAGTAATACAGCAGAGAATAATTTTTATTTCGATAGAAAATTAATATTTCTTTTTAAAATCTTTGCGTTTTTGGATGTTTTAAAAATATAAGATTTTGAGACTTAAAATATAAAATACAAACTTATATATAAAATATAAAATATAAACTTACATAGTGTTAAACAATTGCCTATATTCATCATCGCCCTTGTTTTCGCTGATAAGAATGTCCAGCTTGTCGATCAGTTCAGACTCCACGGACTTGAAGCTTCCGCGAGCTCGCTGCTCACACTCCATCATATCGAAAAAGATATGTAAAGTTGCCTTGCGAAGTTCACTTTCCGGCACTAAAGTAACCTCGAGGAAAGGTCCTACCATGCCTGGTATGAATTCGAGTTTACGTTCGCCCAAGTGCGACCACATAGACAATATCTGAAAACCCATGAGTACTCTCATGTCACCGTACTTCTCTACGATCTTTTCTCGCTTGACTTCGGAGAACTGTTCGAGCTGAAGCGATGGCTGAGTAAGATAAGCCACCGCAAGATTAAAGTATGTGGACCATAGCTGCGAATCAAAGCTGCCATGAAGGAAGCGGAACGCAAGTGGCTGCGCGAGTTCCTGCAGTGACCTTAGAATAACGTTGTTAGCTTGCATCCTGATGACCAGCCAGTCCGGCGGAAATACTTCCTGGCGTACAAGATCCCGCAGGACCAAGAATACCCGTAGCAGAAAGTCCTTGAGTGGTTTTCGATCGCCGGCGTGCGTCAACTCTTCCCAAAGTCGCGCGTAATGATACTCATCGAGCAGTTGAAGCAATCCAATAAGACAGCCGACGAGACAACCGAGGACAGGTCCATTGGCATTTATCACGATTAGTATCGTCTGTATGAGCACATCGAGCACCGATAGACAAAGCGTTTCAACGTCGTGGTGTATGCAATTGTTAACTTTATTCGTGTCCCTGCCACGCTTATGCAAAAAGCTGAGTATTTCACCCAAAATATCAGTACAAGATCGTAATTCTTCTCTACGTGCCAGATGAATACGTAAGTGCCGACATATAGTGACAAGTAACATGTTTCGACTCTCATCATCCTTGCGGAACAAGCTAGATGCAGTAAGATTTTTAATAGCAACTAATTTGGCCTGCGTAAACTGCAAGGGTGGCTCCCGCGGCACCGAGTCTAGCATTGTACAGGTAAGTTTGGCTACCTCGAGGACTGGTAGTACCGCTACTAGCTGCTCGAACACCGCCGCAATCGACAACAATAGTGCGATTTGCGATAGTAGCACCATTTCATAGGGAATACCTAACATCTTGTTAAGAGCTGCGAATACGCAATATAGATCGCGTTTGAAACTATCCTCGTATTGACCGGCAGTCGCGACAGCAAACAGCAGCCGGCTTTGAATGATAAATTTGAAGATATATTCGAGAGAACGGAAGCACTTCATGATCGGTTCCTGCTTTTCTGCAGCGGTTACCCAATCGGCACAATGTTGCACGCTGCTGAGAAGACCTTTGTACACCAAAGCCGCGGCGAAATGATCTGATATATAAGCATCCATCACTGGTTTGAAATGTTCAAACTTGGAATCCTCCAATAAGCTGAAGATAGACACGAGTACTTGGAACACTAAGCCGGAGTGTGCTGTGGAATTACCGTCCTCAGTGTGAAACATGGCGAAGAGCGCGTCAAGGATATCCTGTAGGAACTTGACTAGTTCTTCGCCATCCAGTCGAAGAACGCGGCCGAGAGCTTCGGATATTCGCTCAGGGTGAGCTTTCCATTGCAGCAAACTAAGTAAATCAACGTTTTGTGTTAACTTGGTACTGCAGAGCAAGGTGTGTACGAATACAGTCTCCTTTGGCGATCTAGTGAAAGCTGGTGGGCCTGGAAGATAACAAGAAAATAATTATAAATATAAATATCTAAATATGATATCTAATTTTAATACTATTTTTCAGAAATACTTTACGTTAACATTTATTAACATAATTTTATGCGTATATTGTTCATCTGTAGATAATATAAAAGATATTATATCCATTTTTAGAATTATATTAATTCTTTATTTTATTCACGTAAATTTAATTGAATATTACCCAAAGAAAATTTTATTTTATAAGAAAATTTAATTTACCTGAGGCGCACGGCTCTCTCGTGCTACTTGGCAACGACAGGTAACTCAAGGAATCCAATTTTGTACGCTCCTCGCATTTGTAAATATATAATTCGTGCGGACCATCCTGAAGAGTAGCACCTCCGGGCTCCATCAGTCGTACGAACGCGAAGGCGAAAAATTTTTTGTCATTCTTCTCACGTGCTGCAATATACGGAAAATTTCTTATTGGAAAAAGTAAATGAAGATCGTAGAGAATAGATAGAAAAATGAAAGATAAACGAAGAACGTTTAAGCTAAAGTGGAAGATCAGCGTCAGATCAATATCTATTGAGACTCACTGGAGCAATGCCGAAACTCAAAACGCACGTGGCTTCCATAAAACTTGTCGATGGGTATCGCCAGTCTCACAGTTTCTGCCCACGATGGGCTGTTATGATGATATATGACCAAACTCTGATACTCAGAACTACCATCCATTCCTGCGGCTCCAAACAGGCACTCTTCCAAGGGTTGGCCATCCACGTCTAGGACTAGAATTGTCACCTAATTTTATTGCAACAAACATATTAAAAAATATTCAGTTTCGTTGCCATTGAAAATTTACTATTTTATATAAAAATTTAATTTTTAATAATATTTCAATTTATTAAACTTATATAATAGTTGTACATTTTTTTTATATTAGAAATTAGTTCTTCATTCCGTGAAAATACTTCTACATACCGCTCGTTATTTTATATAAAAAGCAAGTAAATATTAAATGAGAGAAATAATTTTAAAAAAATTTTATCTCACCTCGATATTCTTGCCGGTAGATTTTCCGCCACGTTCGAATTCACCCCGTTCCAGCTTCAAATACAGGTCGTTACGCACATCGCCCGGCATAATAACATCCGAGAAACCGAGCTTCTTTGTGAGGCAAATATTTTTGAATAACAACGGATTCTCCTCCCGCACCTGAGAGAGCTCGCCATGCAGAATACGAAGAGACACAACTATTCCATAATTAGGTTGTCCAGGTAAAGGAGAGCACTTGTTGTTACGTATGATTTGTTCATGCAACTGATGAAATTCCTTTTCTTCCCCTTGATATACCTGTAGGTATATAAAAATCCTTCCAATTAAATCTATTTCGTTCATGTTCTTTTTGAATATTATAAAAAAATAAAAAGAATTTAAATATGATCCAATTTTTTCGATAAAGTATAAACTAATGGAATTCACTTATAAAAGTTACATTAAATCAGGATTAAAGTAATATTTTTACGATACATGAATTAATACATTTAATTAATTTATATATATTGAATTAATTAATATTCTTTATCCGTTTACTTTGAAACTCATCTCGAGTTCCTCTGCGTGATCTTGAGCGGCTTCCGCCAGAGAAAGAACCGCCACCCCATGAGGCCGCCTGTAAATCGCAGTTCCAGTCTTATTTTTGCCGGAATCGGAGTATAGCATCCGGCCACAACGCATCACATGGGCTACCATATAAAGATCGCGGCTCAAGTCGGAATTGCCCAGATCTGTGAAGATGGTGCAATTGCTGTGCATCTTCTCCACATAATTGGAGAAACCCTCCTTGCTGATGCGCACCAGAAAGCGTTCGCTCAGGTACTGCTGCCGTTTGACATCGAACAGAGAGAAGTAAATCTCGGTATCCTCGCCTACCGAATGGCCAAAGTCTCTCATGCAAAAGTACAGATGATGTGTAAGGACTTTTCTGTGCTCCTTGCGACGCAGAGTGCCGCGAGCGGAAGCACCCTGAGAATTTTCGGCACTCTGCACATGCTGCAACCCCCCCGCGAGAAAAGATTAGAATTAATGTCACGCAAATAATATTTTTCATTTATTTACAACAACAAATTGATTCAGCTCTTCGACTTAGGTCCATATTCTGTAATGACAATATCGGAATCGTAATTTTTATCTGTCACAGCTATCGATGTGACAGATAAAAATTAGGGGACATTAAAATATATCAAATCATATTTAATTAATTTTTTAGTTTATTTATTTTAGTTCACAAAGATTTAATAAAACAAAAATTTAATAAAAGTAATCTTGACATTATACTGAAAAATTGTTGAATCGTTATGCTTCGTGATGGAAGATTGTTTAATATTTAAAAAATTTATTCGTTAATAAATTGTCAATCATGATTATACTTGTATTTACGAGAACCTGATTTGTTGAACAGAAATAACTGTATAGCACTGCACGTAGCGAAATTGAATGATGCTGCCTTCGTGGCCAGCATTCTAATGAAGCTCATATTTCATCGTTATTGTACATTGCATTTAATTCTTTCTTTTTTCCATTCAGACTCGTTAAACGACATTCGCGAGCTGTATGCTATCAATTCGATAAGAATGTACTATTTTATTCGTAATTACCACATGATATAATTCCACGACAGACATGGTATCCGGCTCTACCATGTGAGCACCTTGACGTGGCACCAGGTCCAAGCCGAGCTTTCTGAAATATGATAAAAAAGAATCGTGATAAAAAATAGAACTAAATGTCGTTTCTAAAAAAAAATCTAATAAAAACATTTTGCTATCAATTACAATTATTTATAACATGTATCTTAATTTTAATATAAAACCTTCTGCTGAATTTTTTTTAACGTAATCGCGTTCTTAAAGAACAGTACTTTCAAGAGTTATTTATTCATGCTACGTAATATATAAAATATAATTAAAATTCATTGATGCTCTACGCATAAATATAACGACGCGATTCTTACTTCCAAGTACGTAAAAATACGTCACGATGGAGGAATATTTTTAATTTATGCCATTAACCGATAGCCTGTGCTATCTAAAAAAAGAATTATTCAATCCTGCAATAAAGAGTCTTACATAACATCTATCGATAAAAATTTCTCGTTAGTTATTTCCATATCAAAGGAAGATACACTTCGGTACGCGAGGGAATACCTCAGGGTCGGATTTACATATTCATTAAACAACTAAGTAAGTTATATCTCAGAAAAATTAAAATAAAACATTAACAACGATTCAATAACAATCTCCCAACAATTTTTTGTTTAATAAAGTAGCAAAGGCCTCTCTTGTAATTCAAAGGCACTCCACCCTCGGGATTTTTAATCGTCCCCTCAAGACGGGGGCGTTGACGAATGAAATTCGTTGGGTGCAGGATACGATGACGGAGAAATAGGTATAGAGAGAAGAGGGGGGAGGGAGGAGGGGGGGGGAGAGAGAGCGCATGAGATACAGGATTATTACACGTCGCTGATTAAGGCGTACGTTGCATCACACTTTGGGAGGTTCGCTTTCAAAGTGGGGTCCCAGAGAGAGAAGCGGCTACTTAACTTCTCCGTGACCCCGACGCAGGGGCCGGACCGGGCTGGGCCCGCATGCCATAGGGCCGACGTGTTCTCCAACGACTCCAACGCGTTGAGGAGGCTCCACTCTCGCCACGGAGGGCACCGTCGCCCCGCAGGAATGCAGATACATGCC
>Ga0157364_1007597_pt1 | contig 11217 bp, 1 predicted proteins | sample AttsexASBM2_FD_111476 | JGI IMG/M metagenome (GOLD analysis project Ga0157364, IMG submission 111476) | Fungus gardens microbial communities from leaf cutter ant in Ribeirão Preto, State of São Paulo, Brazil - Atta sexdens ASBM2 | ecosystem: Host-associated > Fungi > Mycelium > Unclassified ...
CCAAGTGTGCAAATCACGCGGCTGATAGACGCGACGTGAGGCAATCCACTTTCTGGGGCGCTATTGCCCACATCCCTCGTGCGTTAATCGTGATTAATTCGGCTTATCGGCTTGCTAGACGCTAGTCTTACTAGACAAGCTCGACAGACCTATAAACGTGACGAGAATTGAATACGTATTGCAACGATTACGCTACCCAGATCGTATCCTGTATTTATACAAAGTTCGTGTAAAACCTGGAAATGTTTTCGAAGAAACGCACCGTTTATTGCACGTGCCATGAGGATGCTGCAACAGAAATGTTAAATGACACATGAAAAATTAAAGAAAATATATGAAAGGAATAAGATATTGAGGGAGCCGAGACGGAAGAGCTACTACAGAAGAGAGATTAATAAGGGACGTGTGAAGAATGAATTAAAAACAGTCCTTTGAAAACGATTGAAATGGGCGCACTAATATTTATTAATTATTCCAACACTATTTTGGACCGTATTCGGTATTTATACAAATTTCGAATAAAACCCGGAAATATATCTGAAGAAACACACTGTTTGCATGTGCCATGAAAAAGCTGCTACAGAAATATTAAATGCTCAAAAAATTAAAAAAAATTTAAGAAAGGAATAAGATATTGAGAGAACTGAGACGGAAGTGCTATTATAGAAGAGTTAATAATAGAACGTGTGAAGAATAAATTGAAAACAGTCCTTTCAAAACGATCGAATTGTACGGTCGCTAATATTTATTATTTATATATATTTATATATATTTATTATTTATATATATTTCAACATTATTCCTTCTTCGTTTTTCCCAACACGTCAGGGCTCTACATCCAGAGAGAAAGTTGCTTCTATTTAAAGAAATTTTCTTTGCTATATGATTAAAAAAAATTTCTTTGATTTAAATATTATTTTTTAATCAAATAAAATTTATTTAATTTAAAAAATTATGTTCAAATCTAAGAAATTATAATTTGAATGTCATTTCTTGGATTTAAACATAATTTCTTTAAATCAAATAAATTTTATTTGATTTAAAAAAATAATATTTAATAAAATTTTTTCATAAATTAAAGAAATTTTTTTCTTTAATTTGTTTAATTTAATTTCTGTCTGTTTATCAATACCCGAAAATTTCTCTAATGATCATCTTTTTTAATTGCATATCAAATAAGAAATTAAGAAATAATGACGCAATTTAAAAAGTTACAATAAATTTCGATAATAATTAAGAGATATTGATATGATTATGCATTTTGCCACATGATATACCAATGCTTATGTTTTTCCATGTATTTCTTTATTATATTGTTCGATATATTTTAAAAATTATTTGCATCAATATCTTTTAAAAGTATACATTAATTATAAATATCATATATCTGTTTTTTTTTTATAAGAAAATGTTTTTATCAACATTATAATAATTTAAAAAATTTCTAAAATTTATGTAAATATTCTAGGATCTCAAGTCACATTATTTTATTTTGTTTGTTGTAAAATCAATTATGGCAACTATTTCGATGAATAAACTATAAAACATGTTAAAATTGGCACTCTATAAAAGGTAAAATTATTTATTTATATGTAACAAAGCGTTTATATGCATATGTGATAACTAAAATATGTTAAACTAATTAAAATAATTTAATTGTAATATTTCTTATTTTTATAAGGAAGTGTTTTACTTATTATTAGAAAATATAAATATACAAACATATGTATATTTTGTATATGAATTATATATATTGCTTATTTTGCACCAATTTATAAAATATTTAATCTTGGAGAAATATTAAGAAGCAGATTAAAGGAAAGAAAACATATATATTCCTATCTAATTTAATTAAATTTTTCCCTAACAAAATATAAATTCTTTATTTTTACATATTGCACATGTTTATCAGATTTTAGAAACCTTTATAAATTTTCAATATTTTGTTTTATAATTTTATAATTCCACTTTATTTCTTTCTTTTATATTTTTTATTTCAATAATTTTAATTTAATAAAAATCTAATTATTTTGATAATATATATTTCCATATATGTATATGTGAAACTATTAACATTTTTTATTATGCTCTAATTTTATATATTATTAATTTGCTTTGACTTTTTATATTTCCACAGAAAAGGAGGAATTTAACTTTAATATTTTTAAAAATTTAAACATTTCTTTATTTTTAATGTGTTGAAAATAAATAATCTAGTTGTCTAACAATAAGATTTAATTTCAAATTTTCATTTTGTATTAAAATTATTTTTATTTAATATACATTAATAAATTTTATTTTCTATTTTTGTTATCTATTTTCATATCGGTACAACTTCAAGCATAGCAGCACACAGAAAGAACGATTTTGATAGAATATTTAAAAATTAAGCTAAATAAATAAAAGCAAGCTCGTTACTAAAATATCAAAATTTTATACCTTTGCTTTTTTACAGTCTATATTATGTTTAAATTTTCTATATAATTATTTTGATTTTACAACGTAATTATTTTTAAATGTGTACTTATTTAAATTTTTAGATATTTCAGCAAAATTTATGAAACGCAAATTTTTTCCGTATCAAAATCACAAATAATAAAAAGGAATCCAAGATTAAATATTTATCACAATGTTTTATAATTTTAAGGCAATGAATCCATGAAGTTTTGTATATCATATTCATTCATGTGATACAATTGTAACAATGTCGCGCGATATATAAACATATATCTGACACAGTTTTCAAGATTCATTACCTCATTAATAAAATATTTTATCACTCACCGATCGATGCGTACTAACAGTTATCGAGCATATAGCTATATTGATTCTGTAACATACAGCATGAATTATAAATTAAACTAACGTTCGAAATAATCAATGATTTAAAAGATATTTCTTATGCGCACAAAATTTTTCAATCACTTTTCAGTTAAATATTGAAATAATTGTTCATTGTTCAAAAAAATCTTCATGAAAATGAATTTTTTCAATGTTTCAGATTAATTATTTTCTCTAATTATTATTTTTAAATTGAAAGAAAATAATCCGAATAAACGAGAAAGAAAGGCTAATTTTATTATAAGTAAACAATAATGCTTACCACAAAGTTACTCCAATGGCAATCGATGCCTTTCCTATGTTTCCTCCTTTCAAATTTTCAAATTTTTTTCTTTTACTTCTTCACAAGTTCGGATCTTTTTATTAGATTGCACTCATCCACGATACGCAATAGCGCAAGATTGTAATCCATACAACAATTAATCTGTAATACAAACACATTCAAATAAAAATAATGTGTAAAATAAATATATTGAATAATTTTATTGAAGTTTACATATGCAAGTAATCTTATTTGTGATTTAAAATCACATTTTTGATATAAAATTTAATTTAAAAAATCTAATTAAAAAATGACCTGTATATTAATTATAAATATCTTAAATATTTTAAAATATTTATGTATAATATAATAATAGATATTTGTTCACAATTATAAATATTTTACTGAAACAATCTTAAAATGTAATACAAAATCTCTTATTTATTTGATAATATATAGAGGATGTTTGGAAAATAATGATAAATCTTTTGTATAGGGGCAGAATGAATTAAATTGAGAAGAAAAGTCCTCTATCATTTTGCAATTTTCGCAATAGTTTAATAAGATATTAATTGCTTTTTCAGAATATTTTAATGTTAGTAGAAAGAGAAACTGTAGTACTAAAAAGTTGATAATTCTAAAAAAATTATTATATTTGAGTAAAATTGATAGTATTTGAGTAAAAAATTATTAAAGACCAATTTTCGACAATTTTTAACTATCTTGTTAAATGCTATCTTACTATTACAAAATGGTAGGTTTGTGGTTTCTTCTTAGTTTAGTTCATTCTGCCCCTGCAAAAGATTTATCATTATCTTCCAAACACCCTGTATATTACATACATTATTATATTGCATAATTCTAATTCTGCTGTATTATATATATAAATAATTACTTTCATCAATAGTAAATAATAAAATTAATTAATTAATAATTAATTAATAATAAAATTAATTAAAAAACGCTCACCTTGCAATCCTCCGCGCCTTCATCCCTGTCATTACACTGATTTTTATTTTATTTATTCTTTTGTGTATTGCCATTTCTTCATAGTAAAATTGTTTGCAAAAACAAATAAATTATTAATTACAATTAATTGCGGTTACAATTAATCTAGAATAACAATCGTGCAACTTTATTCAAGTCTGATGTAATTACATTTAACGTATATTTCGCGTTATATCATGTTGCGATAGTGGAAAATTCAGAGCATACGAAATTACGACATATTTGATACCCGCAATATTTCATAAATAAAACGAGAACGTAATGGATTGCATTTAATTGTAAGATGATAAAAGATCGTTCTCTGTACATCAATTTAATGCCAAAAGCGATGCGACGACACAGCAGTAACGCGTTGTCGATGATGTTACATGTTTTGATTTCCAATCAAACAAGTATTGCGAAATACGCATTCGATCAAATTATCAGCGTATATCAAAATCAATATACGAATATCAAAATCTATTATACAATACGTCAGTGAAAGAAGAAAAAAGTTAATAAATAAATGCAAGTTTCACTTACCTATTAAATGAGTAACGACGCCCACCATCCGGAGCAGGCGATCTGTCTCGAGCTGTCACGTCCTGCAAATGAAACGTGAATGCTAAGAAATCTTCATTCTCGGCGCGGACCGCGAACAACTTCACGCACCAAAAGTGACGCGGAGCGACGATGACCCATGCTCTTAACTTCGCGTTTATGCATTTTCCATATTTCAAGCTATAAGTAATATATGTGCGTTGCATTATGACAGAATATTGATATCAAATTAGATATTCGCGACATTCGTAGTATGTTGCTTTGCCAATTATTCACGCAATATATCTTCAATCGGAAATATCGAGATACGTTTTAATGCGTTTTAACTAATTATTTTAACTATTGTAATTATTAGTAGTAGGAGCGTCAAATTGATGTTTCGCGTCAGTTGAATATTGCAAATGAGGAAAGTACAATGATTGTATAAATTTTTTTTATAAATTAAATGACACGCCAAAACTATTTTTTGCAATACTCACACGAATCAAAAGCAGTACGCAGCGTTAAAGTTTAATGATGCACGAAGTTGACTGCGCGCGAAAAATGACGCCGCACCGCTTCGCTATCTTAATAATATGTAATCGCGGCGGACATAGAATCGACATCAGCGAGCGACTAACAACTGACGAGTGATGAGCATGCGTGCTGCCACTCGTCTCGTTCGTCCTGTGTCCGCCGTGATCTCATTAAAATGGCGGAGCAGTTTCTCGCGCACGGTCAACTTCATGCATCATCAAAATTAATGCGGCGTACTACTTTTGATTCGACCGAACGAGGATTGCGAAAAATACTTTCGACCGAACAATCAGTGTACTAGTACTATTAGATCTACATTACGCGATATTTAAAATGTTAGGAAATAAATGCAAAGTTAATTATACTTTGTGTCGCATTACGTATTAATAATAACATTAAATATTTTTAAGTAACATGTAAGACGTTTTCAAACTGTTCGAGAAAAGCGGTTTTTCAAACATTTCTCGTGTCGCGTGTGAAAATATTAATAATTTGAGAATATTAGTTACCTTGTTAATATAATTCGAAAGATTCTTTCGAGCCGTTTTATTCTCTAAATCTCTACAGTGTTTAAGATATTTCTAGAGATCAGGATACTTTTGGAAGAAAGGTCCATAGTTGACTAAGTTGATTCGAAACCAGGGATGCGAACTATTTCAACGTTATATTACAGGACGTATACCTGTTCCCTGGTCGAGTCGCAAAAGCGCGAGATCACGAATTATACCGTATTTATACTACCGCGGAACGTCGAACCCCACCACTCCAAGCCAGCCAATGAGCGTGGACCTTGCTGTGGCCGCTATATTTGAACGTTCATTGGATCGCCGCTGGCTTTCAGATGTAGTATATAAACGCTACAGGTGAAAAATCTTAGTCTTCTTCGAAATTTGAGATCGTGCGTTTCTTGAATCCCGAGAAGCCTTTACGTGTTCAGAACGCATTATACGATATTAGTACGTTTTTAACACATATTTATTATTGAAAGCGCGTAAATTTCTGAATATGGAAATTATATTTTTTTTGAAAATTAAAAACCAATTAAACTAAATGATGGCTATCAAAGAAATTATATAAAAGAAAAATTTAAGACTAATTACTTATAAAATAATAAGTAATAATAAGTCTCAAAAAATGCAAATCAAAATTATAAATTAATAACAAAAAATTAAATACTTGTAGCTTTATCGAAATTTATATATTAATAATTGTTTATAATAAACAACGAATTGGAGAAATAACTTACAATTTTCTATTTTAATTGAATTTTTAGGAAAAGGAAAGGAGCTAAAAACATAATATAAAAAATAAAATTTATATTATACCTACTGATAGACATATATGACTTATTTTACTGGATAAAGTGATAAAAAATTTTAAATATTATGCTTTTAATGATAATATATAAATATGCATAAAATATACATAAACACGCATAAATATTCATAATTATGAATTATATATGAAATATGTCCATACATGTTAAATCCTTTTTTTTTAGTAAAATTACTTTTTAGTGTAATAGAAATAATAATAGTAATGTGAAAACATTAAAAGTATAAGTATATTTTAAAAATCTCTATAACTGCACTAGCAATTCTACTTATAGAGTTTTTGAATACACTTCAAATTTTTCCAATCATATCTCGTTAAATTAAAGTTTAATTTAGCAAAAACGAATTAGAGGCCCTCCACCACCCCCGCCGATTTTATCGGCGGTCCTCTTTTCTTTGTAAGTACACCCGTAAGAAAAAACAGGTTACTAATACATTTAGTAGCTCGTTTTTACAGGTAAGTATATTTTTAATTTATTTTTTTATTTTTATGTCTAATTATTTTATTATATTTTACATACTAATTATATTGCAATAACTTTTTTAATATTATCTTTTATTGTAATCTTTTATACAATTCATATACAATTATAATAATTGTTTACAATATAATATACAATTATAAATGCTGTTCAAAATATAATAAAAATGATAATATAGGAGCATAATTAACAAATTAATAATGCGGGATTATACGAAAACGTCGAAAATATGATAACATAAATTTTTCTAAACCAATGTTTAATGAAATATTGATAAACGCGAAAAGAGATACTAACAACTTAGATCATATTTATTATTAATTATTAATTTGCGACAACTTATTAATATAACAACTAAAAATCATTAATATATTTACGATGTATTTTCATCTCGTTCAAGATAATCTCAATAATTTGATTATCAAGATCTCTCTGCCTTGTAGAACGCGCGTTAGTATCCGATACAAAAAGAATAATTTTCATAGTGGAGAGCGAATGCTCAATGTATTTCGATTCTACGTCAAATTCACAAGATCCATTCGCAAAGAAAAATTAAGCAATTCGTTAAGCACTAATGGTCTTGTTACAGGAGAGTGTAAATCCTGAATCTTCCACTTACGGTAGTAATTTTGATAGAATGTCAATTACAATTACTATTTTTATCATATCATTAATATAATATTAAAATTCGCGAGAAAGTATGTTCACACATCACTAAAAATCATTTCTTATTAAAAATAAATGGATAGAATGATTTCCTTATGGACTAGTGGTTACAAAGGAATATATTTAATAATAAAATACATGCATTATTGTAATTTTTTATATGTATGAGTACAAAAGTTTCTCGGGTACTAACTGTTCGAGATAAGCCGAATCCGATAATAACGGGATTTTAAGAAATATTTATATATATAAAATTTATTATATAAAATTTAACAATTCCTTATTCTTCAAAAATTTTAATTATTAATATCCCGCTAATATGAGAGTACCCATTCGACTTATCTTGAATTATTTTCTACCCATACATTTTTAATTGAATTCATATAATTACGATATGTTATTAAAAGAATAATGAAATATTTTGGTAAAAATGATCTAAGTCGACAAATATTAAAATTTGTTAAATATAATCTCATAATACTTGCATGTATTTTATCATAAAAAATGTACATGAAAATTAATAATAAATAATTTTCTGGAATGGCGGGATGTCTAATACCTAAAAATGATTTTAAAAATAATAATTAGAAAATTAAATATACACATTCGTAACCACAATTTTGTTAAAGCGATTATCAAAAAATAAGCAAATTGTTTGTATAAAAATTAAATTTACTTAATAATTTACTTAATAATTTGGATAATTTAAATAAACAATCAGTATTAATATAACAATCAATATTAAACATATATAATATATAATATTAAATTTCATTTGTTATTAAGGCTGTTACTAATATTATTAGTGGAAGAAGATTTAATAAAACAAAGAAAGTTTAATAAAACAAAAATTGTATGCTAAAATATACCATTAAATTATAATTTCGCAACTTGGCTTTAAAATATATAGCAATTATCATTGACTCATTGATAAAATTATTACTTCCAGTAACTGCAGATGAGAAAACTCGGGATTAACTTCTGATCCTGTATAAGAATCTCCGAAGAGATTCTCCAGACTCCAAACTAGACTTCGCGAATGGACTTTACGAAAAACGACAAGGAGTAATTCTCCATGATGAAAATAATTTCGATTTTCTATTGGTATAAAGCACGCCAATTACTCACATACATTGACGCGAAGGAGGACAGCGATGAGGCCTTTGCATACAATAAATTGATCACTAAAATATACTTGTAATTCTATAATATTAAAAATGTAAATGTCAAAAAGCAAGCAAAAAGTTAATATTTAATTTGCCTCAATTAAAGTTCCAATCTTCATGACTTATTTAATAAATTTGTATACTTGTATATAATAAATACTTGTATATAATAAATACTAGAAGAAATATATTCTTCTATAAATAGAAGAAAATTGACGATTGTTTTAACATAAAAATTTGAATTAAAAGTTAGTTAAAATTATTAATGACTTTTTAATTCAAAATAAAATCCAATTTAAAAAAAATTTTAAATTAAATATTTATTAAACTTATTAAATTAATAAACAATTTTTGTTATATATTTCGTCGATTTCGTATAATTTACATTTAAATTACAATTTGGTTTATTACGACAAAACAAATGCTATCTGTATTAAACAGATATTCAATATGGATATATATATATTCCAGTAAATGAATAACTTATTAATAACCGTTGGCAAATTACAAAAGTAAGTATATATGATAGCATTTGTCTGGATACAGAGAAAATTTACATAAATTTTATAATATATACCTAATACTATTATAAATACATACATTTATTTATAATACAATTAATTACAATATATAATATACAATATACAATATAATGCGTTATATAATTTGGATGCGTACAGAATTTTATAAAAAAGTTTAATTTCAGGATAGCTGAAAAATAAAATTTGAAATTAATTTATTTTATTTTTATATTTGATAATTGGGATGCTCTGATAGGGGAAACTGGGATCAAAAGTAACAAAAGTAAGATAAGTTGTAACACTTACATAAAAACTTATAAACAAAACACAAAAGCATAAGGAAGAGATAGAAATTTATAATATATTTATTAAACTTCTGTCTCTTCCTTACACTTGTATATTTTGTTTATAACATTTTTTTATATAATTGTTATAACTTAGCCTTGTTACTTTTGACCTAAATCTTCCCTATTTAAATAAAACTTAAAATTAATTAAAAATTTATTCAATTTTTAATTCCTCCTTTCCAATTATCAAATACGTATGATGTGTTTATTTCTACCTGTCCATCTTATCGTCCCTACCTATTCATACGTATTGTCCTACCTATCCGTATTTTTACTTATTTGCTTATTCGGGAATGCCTATTTCCACCCGTGTATATCTACATTACCTATTTCATAAATGAGCAATAACCGTGAATATAATACGTTAATGACTTTATCAGAGCATTTATCAGAGAAAGTAGTTTTTCAAGTGTTGTAAAATTCTTTAATATGGTTCTCGCTTTGGTTTCTTATGGATTTTAAATGTCTAAATCAATCATGTTGAAGAATTTTACAACAGTTACAAAGCTACTTTCTCCGCTGAATGCAGTTAATGTCTAAGCATGTTCTATCGCTGATAAATTCAGCGGGATGAATCGCGATTATATTAATCGCGATCATACACTGAAAAAAAAAATTGATTGCTGCAGCAAATTAAATGATAAAATATGGCATAGCATTTTTAATTGGCTATAACAGCTAATTTTTGGTTCGGTTAGTCTATCCGCAATGTCAATAGGATTTCGATAGATTAACACAGCCAAAAATTAGCTGCTGTAATCAATTAAAAATGCTATATTATATGCTATATTAAAAATGCCATATTTTATCATCTAATTTACTACAACAGCAAATCCTTATTTTCAGTGTATTACTAATAAATAAGTAATAAATAGTAATAATTAAAACAGGCTTTTAATCTTTAAAATACAAAAAAAAATTAACAAATATAAAGGATTAATGAGAGTCAGCGTAGATAATCAAGTGCAAGTTATAGAGATTTAAAAAATCTACAAAATTTGTACTTGATTATCTGCGACTCTCATTAGTCCTGTTGTTTGTTGTTTTTTTGTGTTTTAAATAAGCAATAATTTAAAAAATATAAGAACTCGCAATTTGCGAGTAAGTTACCCTCCCGAATATTCAGTTTACCTTTTAAAAACTTAGATTGGTGTTACACACCAACCTACCTTGAATACATATTCTCTTCTTTCTTCTGGCCAGATTGAACTCACCTTTTGTTGTTCCTGGCCAATATTCTAGCTTGATATGCTAGAAATCGATAACAAGGAGAAATACTCCTTTTTGTTGCCGACTATACTGCCGACTGCTGCCGGCTATCATCGCCAGCAATAAGCGTAAGATTTTACGCTTTCGTACGATGCACGAAACGCGAACGCGTCGCGAAAGGACCATTATATTAATGAAATTAAGTAAATATTAATGTAAACAATTATCAATTAATATACGAATAATTGTCGCGTTTATTCAAAATTAAAAATATAAATATTTAACTAAAAATATATCTAAATTAAAAAATCTTCACGTCAACAAC
>Ga0157364_1007598_pt1:0-2500 | contig 11216 bp, 4 predicted proteins | sample AttsexASBM2_FD_111476 | JGI IMG/M metagenome (GOLD analysis project Ga0157364, IMG submission 111476) | Fungus gardens microbial communities from leaf cutter ant in Ribeirão Preto, State of São Paulo, Brazil - Atta sexdens ASBM2 | ecosystem: Host-associated > Fungi > Mycelium >...
CTTTTCCGTGTGAACTTCTTTCCGGTCTTAGAAGCTATAAGCTTATTGACTACTGCGTCACATTTTGTTACGCAATAATTGACCGGATCAGAATGTAAGAATCAACCAACTACAATCGAGCATTCCTCTGTCATTTGACTGTAACAGGGGAATATTCGACTGTAGTTGGTCCTTACATTCTGGTTCTACGATCCGATTTAAATCCTCGGTGAAAACTAGGCCACTGATAAGCGTTTCCGCGTCCAATGTGTAGGAACCATCACATGTGTACTGTATACATATATGCGTCTGAAATTGTATCGAGATATATCTATAATTTTTTGCAACGTGCATGTAGTTTGAAAATCATTCAAGTTTAATTTTCAAGAAATATTTTTGCTCTTTTCATAATACACAATGTAATTTCTTTCTTTTTAATTATACATCGACTTAATATTATTAGATTATTAATGTTATATTATAAATGTACAGTAAAATCTGAACCATTTGGAAACGAAAAATAAATATTTTGATTTTATTTGTCGAGAATTCTGTTACATACTCTACACATATAACATAATATAATATAAAAAAAATATACAATGGTGTGCTAAAAGATATATAGTGTGCATAAATACGTATCATTTTCACTCGCGTTGACTTATATGATTCTGGTTTTTCACATCTATACTGAGTCTATATAATATATATATATATTATATATGTATATATATATATATATATATATATATATATATATATATATGTAATATATATCGAGTTTGATAGTCTCTGATTGTTGATTATATAGTAGAACATTACATCCAATACAATGAATTACATTGAATTTCATTGAATTACATTGAATTATATTAAATTTAAGGACTTATTGCTCTGACGCAAGATATATTTAAGCACCTAACATATAATTGGCAATGTTAGCGCCATGTAGGATTTCGATCCAGTAACCATCAGGGTCTTTAATGAAGGCGATCCCCTTCATTTTACCATCATTTGGTTTCTTCACAAATTCAACGCCATACATCTCAAATCTTTGACACGCTTTGTTAACATCAGGTACTGCTATTCCAATATGACCTATTTCAAGAGAGGAAGAAAAATGCGTGATATTTGTAAAATTATAAAAATAGTTTCCTTCTTTACATATTTTAATTTTATTTATATAACTTAAATAATAGTATATACATTAACTGTAAAAATAGTTATATTTTACAATTTTCTTACCAAATCCTTTGGGATCTATATTTCCATTGTAATATTTTACATCAGGATCTGTTTCAGATCCCCAATTGCTAAAACATACATTAATTTTCTATAAAATTAAATAAAAATACATTAACTTTCATAAATTCTCACAAAGTAAAATCTTCAAAAATCATATCATATATTTTAAACTTACTGAGTTAACTCTATGACCGCTTTTCTACGGAATGTCCATTCGATACTTTCTCTACGATCAAGTGGTATTTCATTCTGGTCCTCGTATCCAAGGAAATATAAGGAGAATTGCATTTCTGGAAAGTCAAGCTTTTGCAGCAAGGTCATTCCGAGAACTTCAGTATAGAAAGGTAGAGTGATTCTTGGATCTTTTATACGGAACATTGTCTGCTGCATTATGTACCCATTTGTTGAAGGGTCTGGAGTTTTACAAAGTTTGCGAACCTCACTGCTGCTCAAACCCAACGGCTCACCCATCTGTAATTCAAGAGACATATCATTATTCTTCCATAGTAATTTCGGCTAAAACAATTAACTTAAACGATAATGAATTTTTTTTATAAACTAACAAAATTATTTTATAGTAAAATTTTTAATTATATAATTTATCATTATATAATTTATCTCTAATCTCTAATTTCTTTTTGTGTATTAAGCAACAGAAATTATAATTTTATCCATATTAATGAAATATTGAAAGTATTATTGGATGCAAGTTAATAATTAATTAAGTTAATTGAAACTTAAATCACTTTGCTATATCTTTTTAATTTAATTTAATGTACCATTTGAATAATTTCTTGTATGACTATTTATATTATTTTAGTTTCTTACATTACTGGCCAAGTGATATATGATTATACAAGTATATATATAGTGTTGCACACATATAATCTGCTATCATCTAATTATTATCTCTAATGCAGGAGTCGGAAGTCAGTATTACCGCAAGACCGGAAATGATAAGGTGGAAGAAACCTGCAAAATTTCAAGTTAATAAAACTCGTAATAATTTGCAAAACAAATCTGCCAAATCATATATTATATTTGTTTTCAAATATATTGACACTTTTTCATACTTCTATGCTCACAATAAAGTTCAAACCATTAATTTGAGGAATCATAGTTTTTTTTTTGGAAAAGATTCTGTATATTTTTGTTCTGTATAATTTTAGCAATATATAAAATTTAACAATATATATCTTGAATAATATTGCGTTATGATATAATTTTATGGTAAATAAAATATATATAATTTTTGTCTTGTAACTGTGTAATATAT
>Ga0157364_1007598_pt1:7500-11216 | contig 11216 bp, 4 predicted proteins | sample AttsexASBM2_FD_111476 | JGI IMG/M metagenome (GOLD analysis project Ga0157364, IMG submission 111476) | Fungus gardens microbial communities from leaf cutter ant in Ribeirão Preto, State of São Paulo, Brazil - Atta sexdens ASBM2 | ecosystem: Host-associated > Fungi > Mycelium >...
ACCAGATGATCCAAAAGATTATAAAGAAAAGTATAGTTTTGATGATTTGGTGTATCCAATAAAATCTAAAATTAAATATTTTGTCTATAAATAAAATAAAATAAACTTAAACTGGAAAGATTAATTGAAAGTGAGATTTATTACCTTGCATATTTCATACGACTAACTTTCAACATATTGTCATTTTCATTAAGTTGATAGAGCCGCATGCTCTGATAATAATTAAGTATTCTGTCTAATTAAATTCCGCCATGTTAAACTTAAATAATTTTTGATCCTCCTCATTGAGATTATCCCACATTGATTGAATGTTATCAATAGAATAAGTTCATTCTGTGTTACAAAAAAGTTCGACTGTTTTACAAAATTTGTCGACTTTCATATACAATTTCCACATACTGAAATATATAGAATATTATTAAAATTGTTCATATTATTAATGTAATTTTTGACTTAAACAGAAACCATTATGTACATATAGCTAGTCACAGAAAGGTTGCAACACTTTTTTTTAGATGGATTTCGGAATGCAGCCTACTCACCCAACGATTAATTCTTATTTGTGAATCCATGAATAACAACCAATCGTTCGGCGAGGAAGCTGCATTTCGAAACCCATTGAAAAAAAGATTGTTGCAACCTTTCTGTAATCAGCTGTGCTTAATTCCCAAATCCATAACTCACAGTTAACTCTTAATCGAGGTTTATTATTAACTTATTCAGTGTCTCTTTCCAATTCTAGATTTGGAAAGAGATGAAACAAGTTGTGTTAAGAACTTCGGTTAAGAATTAACAGTGAGTTAATTCTTAAGAACTGGTCTTAAATGAGTATTCAGTATCATGACCGTTCACTAAGCGTTCAGTGAGCGGATATAATACTGAATGTACCCAATAAAAGACACAGTATTTATATTTAAGATTGATGCACAAAATTTTAGTCATAATTGTAAGAGATTTAAAGGAAATATAGGCAACAGAAAACCTATCAAGGCTGTGTGACTCGGTGATAGGCACAAAAATTTACCAATATTTCCTTGTGCAAGAAAAAATTCAGAACGAACTTCACGACACGAAATGATCGGTATTCATAATCGATTCTTACATTTAAAACTGTCATAAATAAAATCTTAAGACGTCGTAAATCAACTCGAAAACATGTAACATCTTAAGACACTATATTGAGGCAGTTTTAAAACAAAAACGGAATATCATTCTATATTTCGCATTTCACAGTTGCAGCTCTTGAGTTCGTACCGAGTTAGTATGAACAAAGCACATGATGCATCATTTGTCCTCATTGTTCACCAAATAATAAAGAATAAAACGATATCATGCGCTTCATGCGTAACTCGGAACGCATCCCTTGAAACTCATGAAACATCCATAAACAGAGAAGGCAGAGATTTTAAGAGAGACACACCCTATTATCCCTTCCATGATTATGATATTTCACTCGCGTTGCTTCTATACACAGGACACAGCAACGCTTGGCCCCGATGCAGTAGCCAATCAATTTATTGTTTTTTACAATTTTATAGTTACGATTAGAACTTTAGTGTGTAATGGCTTTTGCTTGATACCTCGGTCTATGTCCAATACAGATACTGGCGGCATCCAAAAGTAAAGCAGGAAGGAAGTGACCGAACCAAACGCAAAATCTATATGGTATCTTATGTTTGAAGATAGTTATTAATGGCGAATATATGGCATTACGCAAGGGATACATTTTATTGATGTCAAGTAGTGCATAAACATATTCTTTCCAAGTAGGGCCATTGATTGGCGGAACGAAATTATAAATTAATATATCCTTGATCCGCCTGGAACATAAAATTGTATTTAAATAAAATATATTATTAGTATTAAACAATAAGAATCTTACCCGTACACTCAACATAAGAAATAGGAATAATGGCCAACGAAAGCTAAATCTTTGATGCTTAAATTATTCAATCTATATATATATATATCATATTTATATGCAGTCATTAATTTGAACTGCCGAATTGGTTTCGGACTTATAAACGATAATTAAACCACTGTAGTATCATGAATTAAATTGATAAGCAATTTTAATAATTTGATGGTTCAAGCATCTTATTAGAAAGATGTTAATGTGCTGAAAAATTGTAAATAAATTTATTGCGGAAAATATTAGCTGATCGCGAGTCGAATAGTCGAATCTACTGTATTTCGTACGAGCTAAGCTTTAAACTACCAAGGCCTTAATAAAATAAGAAGTTTATAAGAATATTATAACTTTTTGCTCTAATAAAAATTCTATACTACAGGATATCCTGAAATTCGCCAATCAGAATATCACAAAAAGGAAGTTATTATATACAAAGATTATTATTATATACAAAGATTAAATAAATAGGTTATTTGTGAATTTTTATTTCAAGCAGTATTAGTGTGATTTTAGTAGTTATTTAAACTTTTATTATATTTCATAAACTTAAAATAAGCATTCACAACTTTTTTCATTTAATTTTTTTAAAACTTTCTTACTGTGTTCGCAAATTTCGAAACAACCTGTATAATCGAAGGATATTATATAGGGGTGTCCCAGACCGGCTGAATATCTCGGAAAGTATGCACTTTTGAGAAAAATGTTTCAGACATTGTTGCATTATATGAAGTAATGTATTAGATATTAGCAGTTTGACTTTGGGTATCGCCAAGAATCAAGGTTACATCAATTTTTTTTAACGGAAAATCCTATTTTGATTCCAGAATCTAATAGTCGATGTCGAAAGCTTTTCAAAACACTAAAGATATTTTTTATTGAATACTTTTCGAATTATGATTGAAAGTACATCATGATTGCAGTGTCACCGATATTAGCATTACTCAAGGTATCCGATTGATGCTAAAACCTCTTGAATGTTATTTAGGATCATATCCTAAACATAGATAGATAAATAAATAGATAGATAATTATCAAGATAAAATCGGATACTGCGCAATGCTAATGCCGGCAGTACTGTAACTTTCAATCTTCATAATTCGAAAAGTATTTCATGAAAAATAACTTTATTGTAGAGTTTTGAAAAGCTCTTGACACCAGCTATTAGATTCTGGAATCAAAAGTAGGATGTTCCATTAAAAAAAAATCGATGTAACCTTAACCTAATATTGGCAAGTAAGTTATCCAAGGTCAAATCGTTAACATCATTAAATACATCATTTTATATATTGCAACATTTGTCTGAAATATTTTTTTCAAAAGCGCATACTTTCCGAGATATTCAGCCGGTTCGAGACATATGGGATACTCTCATGTATATTGTACCAGGTATGTAAATATGAAATCGAAATTTTTTTATAGAAAATACACGTTTATTGCATGAAAATGATAAAAAATATTTTATTCGAAGTATTGACCATCGGTAGCTATGCATTTTTTCCACCTGTTTGACAATTTGTGGATGCTACGTCAAAAAAATTGTTGCTCTTTTGAGCCAAACCAGTTATCTAGCCATTTTCGTACATCTTCGTAAGAAGTGAAGCGCTGCTGAGCAAGTGCGTGTCCCATCGATGCAAATAAGTGGTAATCGGACGGAGCCAAGTCTGGTGACTAAGCCGCATGCGAAAGTATTAGGTGTACAAAAAAGTTCTGAGCTTTTTTTTGTAAAATTCAATCTTTATTCGTATGTAATCGTACGGAAATGGCTTGCTGCGTAACGCCAAGCTGTTCTGCAAGCTCCTTTTCA
>Ga0157364_1007599_pt1 | contig 11215 bp, 8 predicted proteins | sample AttsexASBM2_FD_111476 | JGI IMG/M metagenome (GOLD analysis project Ga0157364, IMG submission 111476) | Fungus gardens microbial communities from leaf cutter ant in Ribeirão Preto, State of São Paulo, Brazil - Atta sexdens ASBM2 | ecosystem: Host-associated > Fungi > Mycelium > Unclassified ...
ACCTGTACCGAAATTCGGGAACTGATGAGTTTGTCCCAGATCGATAATGGCCAAAATGGCAAATAGGCTTAATGTGAATTTCATCTGTAAATTAATATTGAGCGTATTACACAACATATCTTTTAATATAACTATCATGTAATGAAAAGCATTATTTTGAAAAATATATCAATGTTTTCCATTAATGATTAATTTTCATATACAAAATATTTGTGATTACATATAAAAAATAAGTGATATAAATAATTATTATTTTATTAAGATCACGTGATAATACTTATAATTTTTATCTTATATATGAATAAATCAAAGTTTAAAAATTTTTTGTAAATCTTTTTGCAAAGATGAAAATTAAGATGAAAATTTAAAAATATATAACAAAAAATATATTACATATTTTTAATATATATATATATATATATATATACTTTTTTTCTTAGCTTTATTTAATTTTAAATAGATTTTTCTTGAATAAAATAGATCAAAGAAATTGAAGATCACAATACAAAACAATATAAGGAATATAATAAAAAATACAAAGATGTATGCTCTTTATTTCTCCATCTTATTTAACTAGATTTAACTTTAACTAGATTTTTCTTGAATAACTATTAAATTAAAAATTAAAAACAAAACAAAGCAAATACAGCACAAAAGAATTAAAAATACAAAGATATATATTTCATTAATTATAAGAATTTTTTGAAAGAAGAAATCTATATGATTAAATTTCTATTAAAAATGAAATTTGTACTAAACTATAGATTGATTGAATGAAGCTAAAAATAGAAAGAGCAATTACTTGCATAAATACTTGTAGAAGGTATACATATGTATACATATAAGAAATATGAAGAAACTTACTTACCGTGAGTTGTAGATGCAGATTGCGAACGTGAATAATTTATCGTACATTTATATACTAGTAATCTAGCAGTACGAAAAGATTACGAAATTCGATAAGAAACTGATTAGATTGAGATATTGATTCATATGAAAATTTAGGAATTATTTGATAAGCTTTTAAACAAGCTTTCCAACAATATTATACAGTATATACATGTATAATATAAGAAATAATAAAAATGTATGAATATAACACAACTCTTTTTCTAAATATGATAAATATTTCTAAAATTTATATTTGCATTTATTTGGATTAACGGCATATTTCATTTGCGCATATTTATGTAAATAATTGACTTTACTATTTAAAGAATATTTCAGTTTTAATATTTTTATTTATTTGCTTTACAATTTTTATTTTCTGTTATTATATGTCTATCTTTTACTATATAGTTGTATTTAACAATTTGTGTTATCCCTTTAATTTGTGCGCAATATCTTATTATGAGTAATGATTGATGAACTGTTTTATTTGCTAGTCTATATTTTAAAATCATAGATTACATTTTCTTCACAAAGGAAAAATAATATATTTTTAATTTTTAGATTTCATATTATGATGTATTTATTAAGATATCTATAATTAAGTAATGTTTCTTATTTCCAGACATTTGATGTTAATCGTGCTATGATTCATATCAAATTTGTCAGAATATGTACTCAAAACAATTTATAATTTATTGATAACAACTTTCTCATTATTAAACAAAGATTACCCAAGATAACGTTTAAAAACATTTCATTTAAAGGAATATATTTATCTGCACTTTATAATAGCGATCATTAAAAGTAAAGGTCAAAATATCTGTTATTGATAATATTTGTTTGACATATAATAAAATGAATTAAAAATATGATATGTCTTCATAACATTACTATGCTTTGTGTTATTAACAAATAGTATAGAATTCCATTGTAAAAAAATATTGAATATATTAGGTGTAGTAAAAAGAAATCCATTATTTTTCCATTCAATTTCATGCAAAAATAATGGATTTCTTTTTACTACACCTAATATAAAAGATGTGTCGAGAACATTATATAATAATTAAAATATAAAAATGAAAAATTTATAATAACAAGTATTGTTGACTTTATTTTGTTAAATAACAACAATATTTTTATTACAGAATTTATAATTTATAGTGAAATCAAATAAAAAAGTAATATTAAAACAATCAATAACTTTTCTGTAAAAAGTAAAATATACAAATTTATTATATAGTAAATGACACTATTAGAATTGTTTTAATACAACAAAAACTTTTACAAATTCTATCTTTTAATAAAATATCTTATTATTAAGTAAAAAGTTGTGTATAACAAAGTAAATAGTATGATATTTAAATTTATTTGTTATTGATATTTAAATTTATTTGTTATATTAATTTCCGAGCAATCTGCACTTTTCCGACATTGAAGTTATCTTATCTAATCCTTTATTAACTGACTTTTCTAACAAGATTTAAGATAACTTTGATATATAAATTTGTGCTAACTAGCTAGGTACTCGAATGTCTTTGTGCTCATCAACAGCTGTCATAGTAAGTAAAAATATAGTCTCTTACAAAAAGATTACATATGCATGAATAAAATTATATTTTTTAACAAAAATAAATTGCATAATAATTATGAAAAACATCTTAATTAAATAATAATAATTATTTCTTTTTATTCTTATTATTACTTTCTTAATGTAAATCATAAATAAAACAATTATAATTTAAAAAATAATTTTTTTTTTTACATCAAAAAATTTATACACATAAAATGTTAAATTTTGGTGACATAATTAATACTAACTTCTTACACGTGAATATATCACAGATGAAGTATATATCAGCGCTATTTGCCGCTTTGACCATTATCGGTCTGGGACAAGCTCATCAGTTCCCGGACTTTGGCAAAGGTCCTGTTCATGAGGATTTCCAAGACTTTTTGGACTTAATTCCTTATAAAAAAATTCGAACCATCGTTTTGGATTACGTATTAGGAGATTCGGAAGTACAAGAAGCTGTTAGTTATCTTAAAACTTCAACCATATTAAAAGATTTGATGATAGATTTGGAAGCTATTCCTGAAGTGATTAATATTCTAGATTATATGCAAAAGGAAGGCGTCGATGTTTATTCATTAGTAAATAAAGCTAACGATGCCCTCGGTATCGATAGGATCACACCACCTTCTCGTTTATATTCCTTGGTCATACAGAGGACTGGTGGAATTGCAGGACTTGTCAAAGATATTATGGATATGATTCCTATTGCTAAGATCATTCGTATTTACGTGCAAAAGATGAAAACTTCTTCAGCTTTCGTCGGTTTTGTCAACCAACTCAAGTCAGACAATGCCCAGCAGGCCGTAAACAAAATCTATCAAATTAAATCCTTGCAGATTATTTTGAATAGACTCAAAAGCAGCGGAGTGAATACGCAGATTACAGCTGATGTCATATATATTGTCCTCAACCTTAATGTACCGAACGATATTACTCTTTACCAAGAGCCTAGGCTGGAAGACGAAATGATAGATTTTATGGATCTTCTTCCGATTGATTAGATTATTGAATTAATTTAAAGTATAAAGCTGAAAATGAAAAAGTACAGCACTGTCTGCAATACTTGCAGACACCAAAATTTCATTCCAGTCAGCGCGATCTTGAAAATCTTAAAAAACATAAAGCATTAATAATATATTTGGAGGAAGCTAGATTGAATGTTACTGATTACACCAAATATTTCATAAGGCTATTGGCATGGCAGATTATGTGCCGCCTAAAATAAAAAGCATTTTCAAATCTCAAATTGGAATATAAAAGATTGATGATGGGATAAAAGGATTGTTGGAGGATCTTTATAATTTAATACCTTTTGATAAGGTTCAACGTCTTTATAAAGAGAAATTGCAAAATTCCAAGGTTTTTGTTGATTTCATCGAGAAGATAAAATCTCCGGAAATGTAGAAATTAATCAATGATCTGTATGTAAATCAAATTTTTAAAAATTTTACGATGAAGGCCAAAAAAAATGGATGTGAACTTCCGAAATTGACAAAATTTCCACTAGAATATTTGATTTTAAGTTCCGACATATTAAAATACATAATGTCATATTTTAAGTGTATATTTTAAATATATATTTTTTTATGTTATTATATGATGCCGATGCTGATATGATGAGAATAATAAAACAAAGTAATTCTTGAATTAAACAATTATTTCTTTAATAATTATAAATAATAATTATATCACTTTACAATATAATAAATAAATTATTTTAATTCTTTTATATAACATAAAGATCGAAATAAAAAGTTAAAGTCTCAAATGCCGATATAAGATTCTTACATTGCTTTTTACATCGCTTTGATTTTAATAAACTTTAGTCTTTAGTTCAATATAATTTCCTTAATGTTTCCTTTCTTAATGTAATAGATAATTTTCTTCTTCAACTACTTATTTCTGTATTGCATTTTATTAAAATCACTTTTATGTCACAACAAAGTAATTTGTTGATGCAGGCGTTTACATTATTTCTATGTGAGCCATATATATGTTAATACAAATCATGTAATGTTAAAAAATTTATATACTCTAATTAAATTTAGCAGTAGTATTCAGCTTAGCAATGTAAGTTTGTAGAAAATTTATTTATAAAAAAAAACATATCTTTAAGGAATACGCTTTAGTATTTTAGTTAGTTTAAAAAAATCGAATTTGAATATTTTATTGTCTTGTGTTTTAATTTATCAAGAGTTAACTCAAAGTTTGCAATGTCGAATCATATTCATGTTACCGTTCTGAAATTCTTTCTAATCCATAACTTTTAATATTCCCATTTTTCGCAATGTTACTGTTTTGAAAGATGAATTGATTCCGAACTATTTCAGTAAAAAAAGCTCGAGTATCATCATTATATTTTTTTGTTAATACGCCTAAAGTTTCTCGGATTATAATCCATATATGCAATGAATGATATTCGTGCTCATTTAATAAATATAAAAGGATGATGTTACACAAGTGGTACTAATTTAAAACAAGAAATTAAAGAATGCTTGAGTGGGTATCTAATTTTTTTATACTGAAGATAAAAAGAATATCTTTAATTGCGAGATAGGTATTCTTAGACACAAAGAAAACAAAACTGCAGAAACAGGAGAAGGGAGAGTGTAAGGGTGCTTCCCTAATTAAAATTGTTACAATTTAATAAGCCTCGGAACTTACCATTGGCGCGTCGTAATGGGAAATCGTGAGAAGAATAAGTGAGATAGAATGAGAGAGAGATCTCTAGGAGAAGAATGAGGAGAAATCGGACGCTTAAACGAGTGTCTTTAGGGTTACGGACAAAGAGGCTGCAAAAGAGTGAGAAAAAGGGAAAGGAAAGAGACAAAGAGAAAGAAGTGCAAGGGCGCAGAGGAGAAATCTTCGCGATCTCTTAACTTTTCCACTCAATATGGAGCGCAAACTATACTTTCTTTCTTGCAATATAACTCTCTTTATGATATAGCTTTTGCAAAAGGCTTAATGCGATTTTATAATTTTGCTTCCTTTTTTCAACTTTTTTTTTATCTTATACATATCGACCGTAAAATTATGCCAATCATATGAAGAAAACAAATGATAGTATTTATTTATCATAAATTTAATTTATTGTCATTTGAAGAAATAGATAATATAATTTAATAATGGATGCAAAACATATATATAAAGGCGCATTTTGGAATCTTGACAGAATTGCAAGATGCTGCAAAAAGTAGCTATATTGTGATAGTTTATAATACTGGCCAATAATTTGTGAATATTCGCAAAATATCTGTAATAATTTTTTAATATAATTTGAATAACAGAAGTGCTTTTATTTCCTTGGTTTATTTTATTATTATTGTTAAGTTGATATTATAAACATTAATATTAGAAAAAAATTATATATTTTAAGCGAATAACTTACAAAAATATCACTTTAAGATTTTTATTTAGGTTTGTTCAAAATTTTTACTCTTTTTAAAAGAAAAAGAGTAAAGTTTTTTCGAAATTTCTATGGTAAATCGTAAATAACATTATATTATAATAATTTTTACAAAAATCAGTTTTTGTGTCATAAAGATAGTTGTTAAATGAATTTTTTTTTAAAGAAAAAATACATCTCGGAACCTTCTGTATCGCAACACTATGTTTAATTGGCAATAGCGGTACCATCGGCTTCATAATTGTACTTTGGAGGATCTTCGTTTCGTTCGAAGTTCCACCTGCACAACGACGAGTCATATCAAATTATTTTCTCTTGTTAGCCAGAAAACTTTTGTCCGATATTATGGCGGCATGTGGCGGTAACAGCCTGCCGTGTCGGTTCTATCGTTACCAACATAACGGCCTCGAGGATTTTCACAGTAAAACACGAAGAACCAACTAAGAAAATGTGTTCGGAATTGCATTAAGGCGGCTTTTGCCGCCGGGCAGAATCCCGCGAGTAATCTCGGTACTCCGATCGTAGCTTTACCAACCAGTACGCAATAATGGATGCAAAACGTGTATATAAAGGCGCATTTTGGAATCTTGACAGAATTGCAAGATGCTGCAAAAAGTAGCTATATTGTGATAGTTTATAATACTGGCCAATAATTTGTGAATATTCGCAAAATATCTGTAATATTTCCAAGTAATTTTCCATAAAGCTTCGCATATTATATAATCTTTTTTTCTTTTAAATAAATAATTTAATTAATTTAATTCAATTATATTTATAATTTAATTTGAAAAATTTTGTTTTAGGTACAATGTATGCAACACAATTATTAACCGTTTTTGAAACTTATTTATCTTTTATGATAAATCATTTTTTATTTTTCTAAGCGTTTACGAGTTTAATAACTAATATTATAATTTTACTGTATTGCAGTAATATAGAAATTATGTTTTATTATTATATTTATTAGCAACATAATTTTCTATTATAATTAAAACAATTAATGCCAATGATATAAATTATTATTTTTTAAGAACAAGCAAATCATGTACAACATCAATCATAAATATAAACATATGTTATGCGGCAGCAGATAATATTTTAATTACTTCAAAAATAATAAATTATATATATTGTTTTATTTATATCATTTCTCTATTAATTTGACTAAATTTACAATTTATTTTTATGATTTATAAAGTTCTAATCAATTCTAATAGTTAGTAGAAGCAGAGAATAATTCTTCAATTTTTTCAGAATTCTTTAATTTAAAACGATGCTTTTGTTAATCTTTGTATTTACTATTTTTATTTCTATTCTATCAACATGTTTTGTTTATTTAAAACTATATTGATTTAATATTCGATAATTATATAAGTTTTCATAAAAGTAAAGTTAATAAAATTAGCAACTAGATTATCCAATCGAAAAAGTTCAAAGCTTATTAATTGTTCTTCAAATATCAACAATAGTTCACGCTCATATCTCTGTAAATTATTAATTGACATTTTAAATCTCTTAAGAAAACAGAGGCAAATTTCAACATTAAGATATCATTGATTTTTATCAGTACACATCAATATAAAATTAGATAAAGCAAATCTCAATGAACATTGTCTGCTTATTTTGCAAACGGGTATCTCTTAAATTTCGCAAAAGGTTTCTTTGATATTGAAACCCAAAAAATTCGTTTAAAAACGGATAGGAACGAGTGCCAATAAAGGCGTGGCATACAGGGCGAATGAAAAAATTTGTGTTTTACGACACGTTATCCGATGGCAATGTCGAAAATTGGTGGCCGACTAAACTCGGCCAATCGGAAGTCCCTTGTGTTTGATAGCGGAAAAAAGCCTGACAACGGCGCGGGGAACAAAGCGTTCTTTTACTCCCTTTAGTGTTACGTTCATGTTACGTTGCTTGCCTTTCAGGAAGGCTCGTTGTTAAAGAAAGACTCTGGGACGATTCTATGGTGCCGAAGAAGCGGAGAGGTTGCCCGCTAGAAAGTGGCAGAAAAGGTGGCCGTAACAAATCCTCGGCAAGTAATCGAGGTCGTGCCTCGGCAAGGTTTTACTCCCGAACACTTAACTCTATTGCGATTGGATTCTCTGGCTACCTGGTGGAGCGCACACTCCACCGCGTCCCGCCTGTTTCGTTTTCTCGCTACCCCGCTTTCGCCCCATCGCCACCCCCTTTGTCTCTTTCTGTACCGTTCCTCGACCACCTATATCGCGGAACACCTCGGTGGTTTCTTACACGTGGAAACCTTATTACTGGCGACACGATAAAATACCCCTGAGACGAAGGAGACCGTTGCTCGAGTGCCGGCACCACTATGAACTCTGACAGGGCGCAATGGGTAGAGACGATACAACGAGGATTGTACTCAGAGCAGTAATGGGAACTTTTAAAGATTGCACGTGAGGAAGATATATTCGGGAATGCGGGAGGGAAAAGTAGTTCGTGAGAGCAGTATTGTATAGGACAGTGAGACATTGCCATCAGTACAGAATACTTTTCGAATATACGGCAATATTAGTTTTTAAATAGTCGTGAATTAAAAAGAGATACTTTAAAAGCTAGAAAATATAAATAATTTTATCTGTAATTGATTAGCATTAGATATGATTTAGCACTTTGCTATATCAAACATTTCAAATCACAGTTAATAAACTTTTTAAGAAATAACACCTTCAAAACTCTTGAATATTTAGTTGAAGAAAATATGTATCCGATTTCTCTTTATACAATGATATTGCATCAAGAAGTTAAAATTACTGGATTTGGAAAATTTTTGGATTTTAAAGACATATAAGCAACAAATAAAGTAAAGTAATATTTAAAAACTTTTAAATGAAATAATAATTTCTTAATTACAAATTGAATATAGTTATCTGAAATAAGATTTATTTAATATTTGTCATAATATTTTTAATAATGACGATTACATTAATTTTACTGATTAATTAAACATTAATTTTATTAATAATTAATTAAATAATTACGCGATTCGTTCCACTTGCAAAACGTTAGATGAAATACGCGAAACAGAAAATTATTATAATTTTGAAAACTTTGTTATTTTGTGGTAACAATCAGTGATTATATTCTTAAGCAATTAATATGAGTGACTTTCTCACCGTAGAGAGATTGAGAAGAGAAGAGAAGCGATAAAGAACTGTAGGGGTTAGTAACCCCTGTGGACGCGCACGAGTTCGCTTGTATTTCAATGTCGGAACATCCGGCCGGGACGACGAGTGATGTGGTCTGCTACCCTCGTACATCCGGCCGTCGCCAAACACTGCCGTGTGCGTTCCTCCTACCGTATGTTTGCGTGGGTTCAACTTTCCTCGGCGCCACGGGCCTGACTGTCACGAGGTGACCATCTAACGCACGACCCTTCAACCTGTGACGCGCAAACCGCGTCATTGCGGGTTACATAGTAATACACCTGCATGTGCACCACGAAAAATGCTGTGCGAGCTAGGAGAAAGCTCGGAAACGCAAAGCCGCTAGGTAAAGTTTGTTGACAACGTCTTTGCTGTGTGGCTTTATGATCTAGCCCTTTTGCAAATAGATTTAAAGCTTCAGAATATGACGTACACAACAAGAATAGTTTACCGGGAAAACTGTATTATTGCACGTCTGTTATATACTCGAATTAAATAGTTCTACAAGAACTTTGGAATAAATAATGTATAAATTTTTTGTACGAAAAATAAATAAAAATCTGTCTTGGCTTTTGGACAGAAATAAATTTAGAGCTTTTAAGTTAAGTTAATAATAATTTCAAATTGACTTTCTATTAAACTATTGAGAGATCAGAAATATTTTGTAGTTTGATACTCATACAGCACAGATTACTCCTGCAGCAATATAGCAGGAACATTACAACGTTTCAGAAATTTTATGGTAACGTTGCAAATATTGCTGCAAATTTTTACTTAGTGGGATAAAAAAGTATAAAAGTGGAAATAGATCAGAAATGTACCAGTTTTAATATTTTACTTAATTATACAAAGAAAGTTATATATAGATAAATCCAGTCGTGATGCTTTTTAAATCACAGCATGATCGATTATCTCTCACTGTTCTTTTCATTACTAAAATATATTTACATGAAGTATAAAGTATATATGTAACATATGCATTTAATTTAATTATAAGATGTAGATATACTTTATATCTTTTTGTTAATACTGTATAACGAAGTGCGTATAGCGCTAAATCTTAAGTATTATAGCAGGAACAGTTTAATAATAATTTTTAGCCATAATTAATAATGCGCATTATTACTGAAAATTGCAATAGTGTACATGATTATGCAGATAAATTGTTCAATCACTTGTTTGCATTAATTGAATACTCGACACATTGGGATATCTGTTTAATATCTCTCTATCAGTAAATATACTATCTAAAATTTATATTATAAATTTTATATTTTTAAATAATTGCATATGCATTTTGTTAGCACTCTTGTATAAGTTGTCTAACAAATCAGATTGATTTGTTGCATTATTTTAAAATTTACTACAGCCACGTTATACAATCCGATTAAGCAGCAATACAAATTCTACAACATATTGTAAAAGTAGGTGAGACGTAAATTTTACGCATAATTAGCCATAAAATGGACTTTCTTATATTGCACATTTTTCTCTTCTATTATTATAATTATAGTAAAGTAAATAAATTTTATATATTTTATATATTGTTGATATTTCTATTAAATATAGCTATATACATTCTGTATACATAAAAAATATTTTTCTTCTCTCTTTTTCGTACAATAAAAAAAAAGAATGTTCCATTCTATGAAACATACATGTAAATGACTTTGGAAATAATGAATAACCTTGGAAAATTATATTTAACAGAAGATTAATTCTTGGTACATTGTTAGCAATGCATTTATAGCCTGACTACTGTCCAAGATACAAGTAGAAGGTTAGAAAAGGTGATAATATCATAATATCCGGTGTTAAGACTAGATTATCGATGTGCCTTACGTCGTCTATGTGTAACTACGTGGAGCCTCGATAACGAGCAAACTTTCGGCTCCGGCTACTCGAGCAAAGTAATTATGCTCGTATTCCTCGTCGAGTTACATTAATTAACGTCGACTGCAGGGGGAGACTGTGACTCGCAAAGTAGAAGCATCCTTGAGAAGAACTTTGTAAAGTAATCGTGTAGCACGTATATTTATATTAATAAAATTGAACACACACATATGAGATTACGTTGATAATGAATCTTTTGCAGCAATAATTGCCAATTATGATAATAATGATTAACTACGAAATAAATTGTCATCATTAAGCTAATTCTATTATATTATTTTTTCTACC
>Ga0157364_1007601_pt1 | contig 11215 bp, 2 predicted proteins | sample AttsexASBM2_FD_111476 | JGI IMG/M metagenome (GOLD analysis project Ga0157364, IMG submission 111476) | Fungus gardens microbial communities from leaf cutter ant in Ribeirão Preto, State of São Paulo, Brazil - Atta sexdens ASBM2 | ecosystem: Host-associated > Fungi > Mycelium > Unclassified ...
CGCATTGTAATATTCAATATTTATGTAAGAGATGTAACATTCGACACAGTCATATACAATTCTACCAAAAGGTCACGCGATAAAACTTAATCCGATTTAGAAAGTTAAACATATAAATCTGTTTCATCTTCATGTTGGACGCATTCAAATATATGAAAGTCGTTTTTTAGATACTAATTTACGAAAGTCAACTTTCGAAGCGTATATACATATATATATATATGCAAAGGAAGAACATAACTTTGCAACTCTTGCTTATGAGTCAATGCATGTCCAGAGGATAAGAAGTTTAGTAGAAAGCAAGAGAGTAATATTCGATTTATGTAATATTCGATTTATTTACAAAATTACAATAAATTATATGTCGGAAGGGGATCAATGCGATCTTTGAGTCAGAGTCATGGTGACTGGGGAAATCATATTAAATAATCGAGACTATTCTACACACTTAACGAATATTAACTCTCACTCAGCCAAAAAATACAGACGAAATATTTTCTGACAAAAAATTATAATATTAGTTTCGTGAAATATATATATACGCGATATTATATATATATATATATACTTTTATATCATTTATATATATACATATATTAATATATATATATATATTAATATTATTGTATTATATTGTATTATAAAATAAAAAAAATAATTCCACATGTATCAAAAAATGTTATGGTTTTTTTATGTGTCTAGCAAAAATTTCGGTAGTGAGAGAGTTAATAATACGGAGATCAAACATTCCTTCCGAATACACGAACAATATATAAATAGTCAAAAGTAATCGCGGGGTATAGCAAGATATTATGTGTATTGTTATCGATACGTATAGGAAATACAATTGAGCAGTCACAGTTGCAAGAATCCTAATATATTCTATTCAGACTCGTAATTCTTAGGCAATATATTTTTTAATAGCTCAATTCCAAATACACCGGTATAATTTCCGGACTACATTTATCACCATTTAAAAGCTGTCTGTGAAATTAATTTGAATACACACTGCCTAATATACAACAATTGAGCGCCACTATTCATATGAGATTCGCAAGCCAAATTTTCCTGTCGCGTAAATCAGAACGAAGCGACCGTATTTTATTATGTCGTCGACATGACAATTGCTTTACTACATCAACTACTGAATAATTACATATTGTTACGAACGGCATGCAGATAGGCTTTCGCACGCGAATGATTTTCACAGATATTACGGTTAAATATATTAAATTATATGAGAGCTTGAAACTATGCCCTGCAATAAATACAACATGGATAAATTGCATGCAGTTAAATTTGTATCGAAGAATAATACATCCCTTAACATTTAAGCGAGTAGATGAGGTGGCCACAGATTTCTTAGATAAGGTATTGTTTATTTGACGTAATTATTTGTTCATTCTTAACGAATCTAATATTCTATCATCGTAAAAGTGACGTGGATTTGTCACATTTGTCTACATAACGTCATATTAACCAACGTTGAAAATACATCATTATTTTCGTATTATTAACGGCATAAATGAATGACGTTATTAATGATCACTAATAACATTACGAATACGTCGTCAATTAGTCATTTATCTAACATCAATAAGTATAACGTTGTAAATATGTCATAAATAACATTATTAATTGGTAAAAAAGATAACGTCAATATTATATCTTAAATAGATCACGTGACATCAATAATTCAAAATGACTAACCATTGACATCAAAATGACTATATTTGCTATCTGAATTTTCTTAAAAACCTTGTTTTGGAAAAAGAAAATAAAAAGTATTGTGAAAATAAAGATAAAAAGTCTTAAAGTTCAAAGTTATTTTTACATTTTTTTTATAGTCTATCTTATAAGGATATAATTAATATAAATTTAATTATAACATATAATGCAGTAAAAAATATAACTGCAAAAATAAAACTTTTTGGGATATTCTGAACACCTCATCTACCAATCTCATCTACTAATTTGCACATCTTTACATTACTTACTTAAAGGTTAATAAATATAATTATCGTCAAATTTATTTTTAAGTTGCCTGATAACCAAAAATATACTGAATGTATCTTTAAAATGTAAAAATGTCCTACATATAAAAATACAGAAGAGGTAATTGTTTCACGCAGAAAAACTATTATCACATAATCTATGTATTGATCTAGGAAACTATACTGTGTGTTAAAAAAAGAAATGCTTTTATACAGTCTATCGTGAATATTTGAGACAAGAAAACTACGGAGATGTAGTATGTAAACCGAGTGTACAATAAAACATTCAAATCGTCTGTAAATATATAATAACAAATAAAGATACTTAACAAATTCACTTTTTCCTCTTATCGCTATCTCTGTCAGTTGTCTTTTCAATTATCAGTTTGTTTCGTTTTCTCGTTATAGTCGTCGATCGAGTACTCGGAGTGATCTGTTTTAATCCTTGCTGTTGCAGAATTTTACATGGACTAGCTGCACGCGGTGGTGTTGTACCCTTGAGAAGAGCTTCGACATCCGCTAATCGTTTTTTGAGCGCTCTATTTTCCTTTTTAAATCTTACAAGCTCAGAATCCTTATCCAATCGTTCGTAACCGGAGCTGCTTGTCTCCTCCGCAAAGTGCCTAAACACGTGATGCAACTTATCTTCGTACTGCCTCTGCATTAAAATCATTCGTTTCTCGGCTTCCATTAGCCGCCAATCCTGATTCGTGATGTGAGCCTCGAGCTCGGTTATCTGAACCTCCAAATTTTTCGAGCTTTCCTTCAAGTCGATCACCTTGCGGAAGTATTTCATAAATAATGTTATTATTTCACCGTGTGAGAGTTTCTTCAAACGCTCCGTCAACATTCTCTCGCCCTTCTCGCGTTGAGATTGATTCTCATCAAAATCCTTCCGTCCGCAAATCATTTCATTCTTGTGCTCGATCATCGCATCGATGGCTTCGATGGTTTCACCGCATTCTAGTAGTTTACGTTCTTCGACCATCGTCAGGGTTCTATCCTTTTGAAACTTCTCATCTAAATCACATTTCTCGTCCACTAAACAATCTCGAGTACGCCTCAAATTTCTAATTTCGTGTCGTAACGCTTCTTTCTCGTCCATGTCAGCAGTTCTTTCTAGATCCATTGATTTTTCTTTCAGAACATGATCCAGATGAGATATCCTTGCACTAACATCCATCAAATTCTTCATCTTATCTGAACAATCTTTCTCTGAACAAACAGTTTTTGATTTCATATTGTGTTTCTCATCCTCGCTCTCCGATTGCATTTCCTTCAATTTGGACGCAGTTAAATTATATTTCTCCTCAAGTTCACGAATCTTTTGCTGATCCTTAGCCAACTCGTCCTCCAACTGCTTCTTACGTTCCTCTTCTCTCTTCAATTGCCGCTTTAATTTATCCATTTGCTTCTTCGACGTATTTAACGAGGCTTCCAACTCCAAGACTTTTTTCGCGGAATCACCTGCTATTTGCTTTATCATATCTATATCCATCATTCGTTTCTCATAATGTATCGCTATATTTTTCATTAATTCAATTTCTTTCTTGTGTGTCTTTTCATCAAGATCCTTGTACATATGTGCATTTTCCGCTTGTGCCAATTGTGTTCTCGTATTGTAATACTCCTCTTCCAGTTTACTACGTTTACGTTGGAATTTTTGCTTCGCGCTGGTGCGCGTATCGGAATTCTTTATCATATCTGCTATGAAACGTTGCTTAATCTTAATTGTCGTTTGCAGTTCTTCAATACGTTTATGCGCTCCATCCAAATTTGATTGAATTTTCTTCACTTGTGTCTGTTTCGCCTCGTTATTTAGTGTTAGAGCTTTCAACTCTTTGATAGGTTCAGGCATTTCCGTGTTTTTGAGAGCCTCAAGTAATAGATCGGGTGAATTATCGTTTTGTATTGCAACAAAATTATCGTTAATGATATTATCAGTAATATTTACTTCTGACTCGCGATTATCCAACATGTAAGGATTGATATATTCTGAGATATGATTTTCAAGGATTTGATTTTGGCAAGGTTTCAGACTGTCATTAAAAGCTAATACTTCATTACACATATCAGAACCAGGCAGCATCGAGTTTCTCCTGGAATTTGGATTTCTTATCGGTATGGGACGAGATACTGGTACGTAATTATTATTTACGGATCTCGTCACTGGAGATATAATCTCAATGTTTGCTTCTCTGAAATCATCCTTTGTAGAATCGACAATTCTATCCGTCTCCAACTTAAATTTACTCATACATTCGTCCAGCTTCTCCAAAAAATCTGGATTTTCCGAACTCACATCACTTTGATCGTCGTCTTCTTCCTCGTCGTCCTCTTCTTCTTCCTCATCATCATCAACATCAGATATTTCACTCTCTGAACTGGAGATACAATTGGGATTAAGCTTAATTTTCGTTTGATTCGCAGATTCGTCAGTTTTTTCATCAGTCTCAGTTACTTCCTCAATGCGTTCCAATGATCTTCTGGCATTCTCTGCATATCCCTGCAAACTGGTACTCTCATCGCTGGTTATACATTCCTCGTACTCCTGTTTCATGCACAGCCACTGCTCAATTTGATCTTGATCAGTGTGTGGCAGAACATTACTTGTCATGAGCTTCGTAAACAGACCTTCTGCATTAGAAACTAACTTGGACCATTGAGAAGCAGCAAATTCCAATCTGAATAGATCTGCGCTAGAACTACGTTCGCCGGAAGTAGCAGGCGTCATTGTGTCATGCACCTCCTCGCTAGCTTGCTCGGTTTCTTCTTCAGTCAGCCGATGACGTTCATGATCGTGATCGTGATAGGATGGCATCATATCAATATATGGCATGCAACATTGATGATCTGCTATCGGCTGATGTTGAATCCATGGGCTATAATGCATCATTTTACTCATATGATCTCAGCTAACGAGACACACGTTCATTCGAATGCAAGCTAATCTGCATCTGTAAAATGTCATTTTTTATTGTGGTTAGAAGAGTTTCTATTTCATTGTTTAAATAAAACTATTGCATCATATGAAAATCCTACATTATCTCTCTGTCTCCAATCATATTTTTATACCTTGCACCCACATATCTGGATTTTTTCTATTTCAAAAAATTTGAAAAAATTCTAAATAAATTATAAAAATAAGAGTTATTCAATATCTCTATTACATGACTAAACAGTTTTTTAATTCAAATTAAAACTAAGGCTGTGTGTTTACATAATAATTTATATCTATATGTATATAGATATTAATATAAATTATATTTTGTGTCATCTATGTAAACACTGTATGAATCATTATAGCCTATGTTCTTTGATGTTAAAATTTCTGTTCTGGCTTATATATTTTTATTTATTAATACTAAAGTTAAATATATTAACAATCATAAAACTTAAGTATATACTTCTTTCTGTATTATCCAATTTATAATTTATATATTTTTCATTGTTTATATTGTCTAAATCAAAAAATTAATCTAAATGTAACATAAACAACACGTAAATATTCCATATAAACATAATTTTGAATATATAGCAGAATTCTCATTAAAACCTTTAAATTGAAATTTGAGAAAAAATGAGAAAAAAAATATGAGAATGAAATTTCGTTTGTGCCAAAAAAGATCCAGATGTAGATAGAGACAGTTAATCTCGCATTTAAGTGAAGTGTTAAATTATATAAGCATAAAAAGAGATTAAAATGTAATCAGTAAATAATACTTACAAGTGAAATTTCTAACCTATCAGGACTTCCCATGTCTCAGAACTATGTTTCGGAATTCCTTGTCTCATGGAAGAGCCGTAACACATATTTTATGTTGCGTACGCTTCACGATTTCATGAATTAAACGTCATATTTTTTAACTGTGAGATCACATCGTTATGTGTTTGCAAGCTTTCTTTCAGCTGGCTTGACAGGAATCGATGTCAGCTAACATGGAACGAATTTATGCAGCGGCGCCAAGAAACAGATGAAATTGCATAAACGTCAGATTTGTTCTCTGTAGTTGCATTACTCCGCAGTTAAATCTTCACTTGAAACGGAGTTTTACGACATAGCGCCTCTGTGTACAAGATGTGTACAACATATATTAAACTACGTAGCTATGTTTAAATATTTCCAATGGATAATACGCAGTGTATCTATTGTGCAAATTTTTCTCTAAATTTTTCATACTATTTTCAGAATTTTTATCTCAAAATTTGATAAATGTTTAATATAACGCTCTTTTCTTTGATTTTCCTGAAATCAAATCTTCTCTTCTTTTCATAGAATTATATTCCGAGAAAGAAAATCATCGCACAAATCCTGTATAGTACTCAATTGGTTGATATCGTCTTGAAAGCAGAAATCGCATTATCCGATCAACAGTAAACCGCGAGCCTCATTATGAATGTCTCAGATGGCATCTCGCACGTTGCTATGCACGTCATTTTCGTTGCTATGGTAAACTTGACAAGTGTTTATATCAAAAACGTGACAGCTTTGACAGTTCGCTTCGAATGTTATTTCTCTCTATAAAACACGGTACTTGCTTTCACAACTACATCACATGGAACAGTATGAAAGAAAATCGTTTATTTTATGTAAAAGTATCTTTTGATTCTTTACTTTTGCTCGTAAATCATTTGGTTAGAAAGATTTTAGTCCGTCAAAGTTAAGGCCTTAACAGAAAACTGATTTATATGGCCATTTTACAATAAGCCATTAGTCATAAATCAGAAGTTAGAAGTTGGAAATTGATGACTGTGATTGGTTAATTTCCAGCTTCTAATTTATGATTTATGATTAATGGCTTATTGTAGAATGCATAATAATCTTATGGGCTTTCTACGATAAGCTATCACTTAAGTCTTAAATCGTACGACATTAACTGATCAAATGTGAGAAAAAAATCGATTATGATTGGTTAATTTTATATAACTTAAGACTTAAAGCTTAGGTAAGTCTCAATCATAATCGATTTTTCTTCTCACATTTGACTGTGATCAATTAATGTCTAGACAATCTATTTATAAAGTATCTTATGACTTTAGTCTTATGTCTTTAGTAACGCATAAAAATTATTTTATGACTTATGTCTTAAAAGTGTATAAATATGAAGTGCCTTTAAAACATAATAGGCAATTTCTACAATAAGCCATTAGTCATAAATCAGAAGTCAGAAGAAAAATTGACTAAACTTTTGATTTCTAATTAATGGCTTATTGTAGAATGGTAGTATAAGTCAGCTTTCTCCTATTTACAAAGTGCCTTTAAGATATAAGTTATATGTTCTTATGTGTTACTAAAGACATAAGACTTAAGTTCATAAAACACTGTCTTATGAACCTTCTACAATAAGCTATTAGTCATAAATTAGATGTCAGAAGCTAAAAATTGATGACTGTGATTGGTCAATTGGCTTATTGTAGAAGGCCCATTAAAATTATAAATCAGCCTTTCTGCTATGGACTTTACAATTGATTATAAATGAAATACTTTGATTTCAGAGCTTTACACCAATTCTGTGAAAGAATTCCAGGGAGACTGATATAAACCAGCAATGTTCGTTTATCTGAGCAAAAAGATTTCAATACCAAACAACTTTCGATTAAACTGCATAGCATGGAATCAGAAGGATGGATACATTGCAGTGGGAGGAGAAGATGGTCTTTTAAAAGTTCTTCGAGTAGACTCCAATGTCAATGGATCGCACAGCGGTGGAAAATCTCGAGGCTTGGCTGCGGCAAGCAATCTAAGCATGAATCAACCCCTAGAGGGTCACAATGGACATGTTCAAGTAGTGACGTGGAATGAGGAGTATCAGAAGCTGACATCGAGTGATCAGAATGGAGTTATTATTGTTTGGATGCTGTATAAGGGTTCGTGGTATGAAGAAATGATAAATAATCGCAACAAGTCTGTGGTGAAAGGTATGGCTTGGAGCTCTGATGGTCAAAAGATATGCATAGTCTATGAGGATGGAGCTGTGATCGTCGGATCTGTCGATGGCAACAGAATCTGGGGTAAGGAATTGAAAAACGTATCCCTTTCTGCTGTACAGTGGTCTCCAGATGGAAAATTGCTTCTGTTTGGTTTGAAAAGTGGAGAACTTCATCTCTATAATAATCAAGGCGTCTTTCTGACAAAACTGAACATTCCCTCACAGAATACCTCCCAGTTTCAAACCATAATGGCACTACAATGGTACGATGGAAGAAACGGTTACGTTGCAATGGACTGTCCGACTCTAGCTATTTGTTATCGCAACGGTAGGATTCTATTGATGCGAGATACCAGCGATGACAATCCAATTATGTTGGAGACCGGGGTGACTACTTCGTGGTGCAACTGGAATAGCTGTGGCTCTCTCTTGGCGATAACAGGCATGATGCCGGTACTCAGTAATGGAGAAACGAAGGACATGAATGTTATACAGTTTTATACGCCATTCGGCGAGCATATGAGAACCCTGAAGGTACCAGGACGGGAAGTAACGTGTTGCACTTGGGAAAAAGGTTCCCTCCGAGTCGCTTTGTCTGTCGATTCTCACATATACTTTGCGAACATTCGTCTGGACTACAAATGGACGTACTTCAGCAACACGGTCGTTTTCACGAACGAGAAAATTAGTAAGGATGGCACCTGCGTGACATTCTGGAACACGAGCAGCAACACGTGTTGTACCAAGTACGTGAGATCTTTAATATCGATAGCCTCGCATGGAGAACACTGCGTGCTCTCCGTGAGAAACGATCCCACTCAGGCCACTGAGCAATTCGCCCTCCTTGTTTGTAACACCATCGCCACACCAATAGACTCCAAGTTCTTGGATCTGGAACCATTATACCTTACTATGATATCCAATATGGTCGTGGCCGCGTCTAAGAACAATTTCTTGATTTGGAACTTTCGCGCACCCCGTAACTCGACGTTGCACTCGAGCAGGATGCGCAAGTACAAAATCTATCACGTGGACGAGACGCCGACCGGCGTGACTGAGGTCATTCAGGATTTGGACAAGGACTGTGCGTTCGAAACCCCTATCAGTACGAAAGCAACCATGGATCCGATTTGCTGCGTCTACGCCACCGAAAAGACTCTTTTGGTCGGCCGAGACTCGGGGATGATACAACGGTACTCTCTGCCGCAGATAACGCTCGTGAACCGATATAATACTGTATGCAGATTGCACAGAATCGCCATTAACTGCGACTCCACACGCGTTTCCATCCTAGATGCCAATGGTATACTCTCTATGTTGGATCTGGATCTTCAAAAACCACCCGATTCGCGAGACGGAGACTCGAGTGAAGATATATCTAAGTTTGAGAGAAAAGATGTATGGGCTATGTGCTGGGCACAGGATAATCCTTCGCTCCTAGCGATTATGGAGAAAACTAGGATGTACGTTCTGAGAGGATTGGATCCCGAAGAGCCTATAGCTTGCTCCGGATATATTTGTTCTTTCCAAGACTTGGAAATACGCTGCGTTTTACTGGATGATCTCATGCTGAAGTCTGACGACATGCGAAAGGACTTGATTGTAGACTTGGAAGTAAAATCTCTAAGAGACACAAGAGAGCTGTTGGCCAAAGTGGGTCTGAAAGAGGCCAACAATTTCATCCAGGACAATCCGCACCCGCGTCTCTGGCGTCTATTGGCCGAGTCGGCGTTGACAAAGCTGGACTTGGAAACGGCGGAGAACGCCATGGTGCGCTGCACGGATTACCTGGGTATACAGTTTATCAAGCGTTTGCAAAACGTGCACAATGATCAGCTGAAGAAAGCCGAAGTAGCGGCGTTTCTTGGTAACTACGACGAGGCCGAGAAGCTTTACTTGGACATGGACAGGAGAGACCTGGCAGTTGCTTTGCGCCAAAAGCTGGGCGATTATTTTCGGGTTGTGCAATTGATGAAAATGGGTATTGGCGGTTCGGATAAACAAATGGAGCACGCATACAACAAGATCGGTGATTACTTCGCCGAGAGACAGAACTGGGAGAGTGCAAAAGAATACTACGAGAAAGGTAGAAATTTGGAGAGACTCATTCAATGCTATTATAAATTAGAAGATTTCGTTCAGCTAGCGGCAACCGTGGATCAACTACCGGACAAGAGTCCCATCTTGAAGACCGTAGCTAGAATGCTGGCTTCGGTGGGAATGTGTCCGCAGGCTGTGGCAGCTTACATTAAATATGGCGACGTAAAGCTGGCCGTAGATATATGCGTACGTCTGAATCACTGGGACCAAGCTGTCGACCTGGCAAAGACCTACAAGATGGCACAGATCGGCGAGTTGCTGAGCAAATACGCCAATCATCTATTATCAAACGGTAAGCATCTGCAGGCAATCGAGTTGTACAAGAAGGCCAACTACAACTTGGAAGCGGCTAAATTATTGTTTCATCTTGCTGAGGAACAAACTAAATCCAAGTCGCATCCCCTGCGCGTGAAAAAAATATACGTTCTCGCGGCCTTGCTGATTGAAGACCATATCAATAGCGTTCCTGCAATAAAAGGTGGGCGCAGCAACGTTGTCATGGGTCTTACTGAAAGCAACGAGGACACCAAGATTATAGAAAACGCTTGGCGAGGCGCCGAGGCGTATCACTTCCTTCTGCTCGCGCATAGACAATTGTACGATGGCAGTTTCGATGCCGCGATGAAGACCGCTTTGCGACTAAGAGACTACGAGGATATACTGGAAGTAGAAGACGTCTACTGTCTATTGGCACTATCAAGCGCTGTTAATCACGCATTCGCTACCTGTTCAAAGGCTTTTATAAAATTGGAAGGACTTGAGACAATCTCGGAGGCGAAGAAAGAGGAGTATGAAGAATTGGCGGTGGATATCTTCACGAAGCATACTCCGAAAGATTCCCGTAACAACAAGGCGGAATGCGTTAACTGCGAAACTCTGGTACCTGACTGGTGCACTGCATGCCCGAATTGCTCAACCAGATTCCCTGCTTGTATCGTCTCGGGCAAACCGCTGATGGATCTCAGCATCGCGTGGATCTGCACTGTTTGCCGACATCATGTCGCAACCGAACGCGATGTTGTTAACATAAATGCCTGCCCTTTGTGTCACAGCACCATCACTTACATGTAGGCTAAAATATGTAGGAATAATTTAGCAATCTGTTGAATTTTTATTTGCCAAAATTTTACGATAAATGGTAAGCCTTTATATTTTGATAACTGTGCAATGAGAATGAACAAGGGCATTTCA
>Ga0157364_1007602_pt1 | contig 11214 bp, 5 predicted proteins | sample AttsexASBM2_FD_111476 | JGI IMG/M metagenome (GOLD analysis project Ga0157364, IMG submission 111476) | Fungus gardens microbial communities from leaf cutter ant in Ribeirão Preto, State of São Paulo, Brazil - Atta sexdens ASBM2 | ecosystem: Host-associated > Fungi > Mycelium > Unclassified ...
AATAAGATTTTTCTTTTAAGAAGAAAAAAGAATACTTTTTCGCGTTTAAATATTGATGCTCATTTTAGACAAATTAACTATCAAGGAAATATTGATATAACAAACATTTTGGTAAATTATTTAGGATGATTCATGCACACACATTTACCTTGTGTAATACCTTGAAATTGGAACGACTAATATTACTCCCATTGGCTTTGATCTAGAGGAAATAGCATATCATATGTCATCGGCCGCTCTAGTTTCAAGACATAGATGTATCCAACGTCAACAAATTATGACATTGTATAAATGAGATAAGTTTACATGTTTCAACTATTTTTATCATTTTATATTTTTTACATCTATTTTATCAATTAATACGAATATTTCTTTTTCTATGCTGTAAAATTAGCATTGGTAAATATTACATATGCAAATATTATTAGAACTAAAATTTAAAATTGTGTACCATTCGCAAATAAAGTTATGAAACATGTGTAATTATTATCATAAAATTGTATATATTCACTCGCAATTATGTGTAATGTAGTAACTGCGTCAGCCAATGAGAAAGGATTTAAAAAAGAATAGAACAATGCTTCATTTTGCATATATTTTGCTACAACGGAGTTTTCGAATTGCGTGCAACAATAAAAAGTAGAGCTTTCTTATTCCGCATGTGATTTTCGCATTCGCACGCCGTGAACATACAACGTGGAAAATCCGCATATGATCAAGCATTTAACACGCGCCCCGATGAATGATGAAACAGACAGTGACTATTCGCAATCAGCAGAGGATGTAAATATTTAATACAGTTAATACAGACACGAATAAAATTCGCTTAATTTATTACCCGGCGGCTGGCAAATTGTGAAACATTGATTATCGGCCGGTGTTCCCTCATAACTTTTCCCTCTCTCTTTCTACCTATCCTTTCATTCACACCGCACGCACGTTCGAAATCTCGAAGGGTTATTTCCGCAAAATATTCACTTGAAGCCTGCAAAAAAGTACCTTAAAGCTGAAAGAAAAGTGATTGCACTGTTCTGCATTAATTTTAGTCTCTCAATATTCCACACACAAAAATTATGCGTTAAAAGATTCTATTTTTCCCATCAATATAGTGAAACGACGATAATGTCGTTTTCAGATAGTAAATTATTTGATTGGACCATAAATCTAATTTCTATACTTGATTAAAATTTATCGAGTTATTTGTTAACAGTCATTTGCTATGTCAAATCAACATATCTTCATTATGGAGATTATAAAGATTTACATGTGATTAAAAAGGTTGCAATATATACACGCGAATAACAAATTAGTTTAACGATATCCATCATCAAAAATCATTACATATTTAATGATTGCTTATTATGTTGTACATATATTATAGTACATTATATATGTTTCATTACGAATGCGATTCGCGCAATCCGTTCTGAAAAATACGATCTCAAGAACTCGCGCGGTTCTTTATTTGTACAATTGAAAACTATCAACGAACAAATATCACGACATGTAGTAACCTCTGCGGACATATCTGAAATTCAAACAACAGAAACAAATGCTCGACATAGAAAAGAGATTTCCCGTATTATTTCATCCACGGGCGCACACGATTAGTCAATGGCTTACTTGAAGATCTTATTAATATGTAACAGTACAGTGAAAACCAAATAAAAGTAAAAATATATTTATGCAGATCGTTAGAAAAAAGAGATATTAAATTTTCTTTAAATAAATTATTGAATAATTTTAATAACTATCTTCAATATATATAATAAGCAAACATTTCAACTATATTGCCAATGTATTATCAGAATTACTTTTAGTCGCATTTATTAGACGTTATGACATGACAATGCAAACAACGTTAAAAGTAATAATTGGTCAATTTATATAAATATATATATTTAATAGATTAAAAAATTAAAAGCTATTAAAATATATGCAAACTTGATGTGTTATAAAAATAAAGACAATTAATCAATTAATATATTCATTATAAATTAGTATACTTTATAATAAATTAGCTGAAACATAACTAAACAATAGAAATCTATATCACTTTAGCGATGAAAATTAATAATATGTGACAGATTGCGTAAACGTAGTTTTGAACACAGAAACTCTGCGCAATCTCATTAGCTAACTTTGATCGTTTATAACTTGAAATATATTATGATGTCGACATTCTCATTTCGCGGGGGAGAGGGGGGGAGGGGGGAAGAGATTTTCAACTCAAATTAATCTCTAAAATACTCTATTAAAATATTGTTTCCGGTACATGTGGGACACCTTTATTACGAATAAAATTTATACACGCTCACGCACGCACGTGCACCAAGTTTTCAATGAGACTTTGCTTCGATAAAACAACCAACGTGGAAAAGATACAATATAAATGGTCAAAGTTGATTTTCTCAAGTATCATACCTTGCTTCCAAACAAATTATCATAATTATTTCCCGGGTGACACAAAAGTTACCTCAAAAGACATTATTATATTACATGTAGACGCGTGCCGAGAATTTATGTTGTTAAATTTGGAACTTTATATCCGCTTGAGCGCGCAACGAGCGAGTAGAAATTCGTGTAGTATTTCTTTCGTGTTTCCGCTATATTTCTGATTTACCCTCAGCGAAAGAAAAACATAGACATTTGGTCCGTACAACTTGATTGTCCGTGAAATTCGACGCCAAAACTGAAGTCGCAAGAGAATATTGCGCCCCTTTCACGGCTTTCCGTGCGAAAAAAAATGGCACAGTCGACTAGAGAGCAACCGAAGTCTCATTATCGATTGACAGAACGTTGAAGTGTCTCCTGTGTTTACATGTCCCCGGGGGCAGTCGAGATATCATGGGGCTACCCCCCGTAGGGGGTAGTCATCTCGCTTCGGTGCGTTCACCCTCGTCGTTTTCACGCATATTGAGAACATAACACGTTTTCTCCTTCCGCTTTTTTCTCTGCTTCCACGCAGGTGGCATCCAGTTTCGCGGAGGGTATCTCAAAGATATTGTTTTAAAGCAAAAATCTGTCTCTCGCGAGATGTAAATTGAGAGGAGATCCTACGCCAGATGACTTCGTTCTTGGGCCATTCACCCTCGCGACGTGTTAAGGAAAAGTGAAACTGAAGACGGAATTTTTATGGAAGGTACCCATTAGATTTTTATCCATCTATAGCATCGAGAAGAAGTTATTTATCAAGCTGCGTTTCCCCACCATACCTATTAGATGTTCTCCGAGCATCTAAAAATGGAAAATTGCCGAATGCACTTAAGAAAAATTAAGGACATGACGCGATCTCTGCACGTTCGAATCACTAGCGAGAATCAAGTCACGCGAGAGCGTTCGCAGAATAATCGACAGTTCCATCCCAAGTGTGTCATTCCCCTCCGCAGTCCTCATTGTCGCATGTTGTTCTTCGTTGCGCTGCGGCTTTTCCGGAAATGACCGCATTAGGTATCGCGTCTTGGACTGATAGTCCGTGTAAACGGGAACGAGCGTCGCGCGGCACTCACGTGGGACTCCCAGAGCGTTCTCGCGAACTCGTATTCTCGCGACCGTGTCACCGCGACACGTACGTCAGACGTCTCTCGTATTCCCCGGAAAACCTGAGGGAAATCTCCCGCATCGCAGGATACGGCGACCCCATTTATCCTTCGACGACTTCCTCGTTCTCGACCGTTCTCGACTGCTCTTCTCGACGAAGTAGAAACTCCGCGCACCGTTATCGCGTATTCCAACCGTGATTTTGAAAAAAATCCTTTATCACGCGCCGTTTCAATGAGATCGGCCTCTCTCCCTATATCAACCTAGTTTCATTTTCAATGTCGAGAAAATTGAATCTTTTTTTTTCGATGGAAACAATCTCGTTTATAAAATTTTGTCGTGCGTATATATGTAGATACGTTAACGTAATTTAGCAAATGCACTTGATACAGAATTCATTTTACATTGTTTACTACGTTCATAATACACATACATTGACGTAAACATTATCTGGATTTAAACGTATAGCTGAAGATTTATTTAGTAGCGGATACCCCATAAATATTCCCGTGTTCTAGAAACTGCGGGGGTGAAAGTAGTTATTCATCGCACAGGATTCACCTCGCGGAAGGATAACACGGATTACAGAAATTTATGCGCACGTCGATCCTGGCGTTAGATTGCACGAACAGCAGTCAGATTTTGAGAAATATCCGTTGTAAGGAAGATCACGTACCTTCCTTTAGACAAGAAAAGTCATAGGTAAGAAGAAAAGCCGATATTCAAGCCTGCCTCAGGACGAGTCGCTCCTTTATTTCGCCGTAATAGAGAATCAAGGACCTCCTCGATTATCCATTATTCTCAGAGGAGGCCGACCTTTGTCTCCGTGAAATAAAGTGACTTTGAAAAACTTCCGTCTCCCGTTCGCGATTCTTCGCAACGTCTTTTAAGAAAGTATAAGAGAAAAAGAAGAATCCCTTTCGTTTCTGCTCAACCGCTGCAGTATCTTCTCAATTATCGAGTAGTGCGACATATAAAATGTAAATTTTTCACATATATCGTCTATGCTATTAATTTTCGTATACATTTTCAATTTACTAAATCAAATTAATCACGTGTCACAGATGTATTACACTACAAATTTTCCAACGATATATAGTACGTATATCAAAATTCGTTTATTTCGGATTTCCCTAGCAACACAATTTCATTAAAACCTGGAAAATGAATAAAACTCCAATACAACGATTAATTCACTACTATGATGCGCTCGATGGATACTGCTCTTACAATAAAGCTCAATATTTTGTAAAAGTGTGATAGACACACACTTGCTTTGACGCATTTGTCCCTCATAGAAATATAGCAACGAGAGAGAGAGAGAGAGAGAGAGAGAGAGAGATACTTGAGAGCGAACTGTCGCATGTCGAATAGTATAAAAGGAAAAAATTGTCTCTTATGCAAGGACCTTTCCGCAGCATAGAGACGACGAACAACAAGACAGAATGAAAGAAAATGGAAAATAATGCGCAAATCGTGCTGTCTAGGAACCAGAGAAAAAACAAGAAGGGGAAAACGGAATAAAAACAGAGAATGATAAAGGAAAGGAAAGGATGGAAAGGTGTGGAGTCACGACTTTAGCAGAGAGTTTTCGAGACTTTTTAGACGAGCAGAACCATTAAAAACGCTAGCAAAACAACGCTTCATTATAAACCTCGTAGAATACTTCTCATCTTCTCTTTCCTGCTTTTACTTCATCTCTCTCTCTCTCTCTCTCTCTCTCTCTCCCCCTCCCTCCTTCCCCTTCTTTCTAGTTCGTTACTCTTTTTCCTTCATCTCTCTTCTAAGTTGTAAGTGCATAATAATAAGTGGAAAGAAGCGGCTTTTACAATGTCACTAACTTTTTACTTGTTATAATAAGAGACCGAGTAGAAATATTCAGGATTTCCAAAAGATCCGTATAAAATCCGCGCTTACAGATTCTTTTCAGGAATATTATTAAAAATGGCAATTTGACGAATGATATTCTAATAAATATTAACAATATGATAGGAAACTATGCATAATCATAAAATTCGTTTTGTCAATATCAAGTAATTATAAAATATAATCATAAAATCAGTATTAATAAAGCAAATATATTGAGAAGTAATATTTATATTTTCATGACGCAGCAAACATTGCACAAATCAAATTGCTAACACCGTCGCGAAGTACAAAGATCGAGACGAAGCTATAAAGAAAAAAAATTTAAAGACGAAGAATCGGCGAAGCGAGTCGGCCGAGTCCGATCACGTAGATTCATCTCGGTCATAAAACAAACCCGTTCCACCTCACTGTTTCCTACAGCCCATCCGAGAAAATGTATAGCCACGTACTCGTAGACTGTCTAAGCAGGTAACGACGTGCTGCATGTGAAAATACGTGAAAACGTACGTCTCGCAATAGCCGTAGCAATCGGATGCAGTAGATGATGGTAGTATCTTTTTACGCGGCGCGGCAAAGTGCTCCTTCAACTTGTCGTTTCCGGAATGAAAGTGTAACATTATGTGTTTAAACGTGCACGCGCGCATATCATTTATTACGTATATGTATATAGTGTCACATCGAAAAAGCATCGCAAAGCAAACGTCATAAATGAGAATTGCGAGAAGAACATAGCGAGCTGCGACTACTCGAGCGTTTGGCAGAGACAGCTGAAAAAGTGGCATTCTCCTCACTTTGTGCACCGTCGCGATGTTATCGTATAACGAAACGCGCTCCGACAGCCGTTCATATCTGTTCATAATACGCCTGGATGCAGGTACCAACTGAGTTAATTTTGTGCGGACGCTTTTGTTCGCCATTCCTGCATAATGCCACGTAGTAGGCTGTACATTATGAGGTATATAGCTTTGACATAACGATAATGGAGTACAAATAAAACAAAGATATTCTATACGAAATTGTAGAAAGAAAGTTTTTACAATAATATCAAACAATTGTTGTATGTAACACGTAAACAATGTACATAGATGTATATTTTTCGCTGGTAAAATGCAAATGAAATTTATGCATAAATTCTATTGTAACACTATAATAATGTGATTTTAAATGCGAGCAAGTTATTTGTAGTAGTAGCATAAAATATTTAACAGACCTATCTAAAGAAACATTTTTTCCGCCGCTTTCTTTTCAAAGCAGTAGTACGTACCACAAAAATTCGATCGATGTTCTTTTGCGAGATACAGACTATGAAGAATGACTACCATTAATCGAAGAAAAAGATGGTGGTCTCTGAGCTTAACGCATCTACGAAAGTAGGCGATAGGACAAGAATGAAATATGAATATCACGGTCATGAGGGAAAAATTTTTTACACACACACACACACGTACATATATATATATATATATATATATATATATATATATATGTACACATACACACAAAAGAATTTATTTAAGAGTCACATCTTGTGAAATGATTTCATCTGTGATGTAAGACTTTTTTTCATTTTTTCTTTCGATAAAGGTTTGACGGGCGATTAAATATGAATATGTATTGCGGTGAAAATTTGTACGATCACAAATAATAAAAGACGTCACGTGCTATAGGTATATTGATGCGCATAATGCGCTCCGGCTTCGAAATGCCTTCTAATTCCTTTTGCGAGTGCATTGACGTGCCACGAGACTATACGTGCAAGCGATATGCAAATATAATAAATAAAATCTCCAACACTGAGCAGAATACAAAATCGCGTGACACCGGTATAATGGAGCAGCGAGGATAGGACAGGGACAAAATATGGGTCTCGCGGCCATGGGGGTAGGAAGGCGTGTGCGCGACGACAGAAGTTGCTTGAGCAAACTGTCGCGGCGTGCTAGAATGTCGAGCTTATAAATCCAGCTGCTTCTCCCTCGTAGAGGCGTAACTGCGCTACAAGGCACCCAGAGGCGACATTAAAGGAGCACCGTAAGCCACCAAGACACTTTGGTATTTAAATGCCGGCACTGCCGGCAGAGTCCATGCTACGCGGACAGGATAAATGAAATTGGGTGGAGAAGAGACAGAGAGAGAGAGAGAGAGAGAGAGAGAGAGAGAGAGAGACGAAAGATAGGACTGAAGAAGCGGCAGTGACGACACACAAGACTATAATAAGGATGCACGAAGAACGTATAAGCGATGTAGGAGAATAAAAGTTGACGTCGACGCGCGAGTGGCCGACGAAGGAAGGCCCGAATTCGAGGAGGTAAAGGACCACTCGGTGCCGGGAGCGGTAATTTAAGCGACACAACGAAACTCGCGGAGACAATTGCCGGCAGTGTAAAGGAGTAGTAGAGCCCGACAGTACCAGCCAATCTCCCTTCCTTCTCCTTGTCGCCCTTGTCTTCTCTACACTCTCGCTTCGCTGCACTAGAGCACCGCTTAAATCCAAGACGAACAGTCTTGGAACGCATTTCTGCACGCTACACGTGACAATCCCTTTATTCGCGCCTTATTTGCAAACCAATTTCACGTGCAACGTTGCGTAGCATGGATGAAGTTATGTCGCAGATATGCATCACGGCGTGACTCGTGCTGCCCGTGCCGGCAATTGTCTGGCCAAAGTGACGTGTCGCTATACGAGTCGCAAGCTTACGGTGATATCAAATACTAGTGCCAATACTGACGAGCTTAGAAAAATTCAAGTTCAAAGTTCAAATCAAGTTCTATACGTGTTAAAATATTTGAAGAATGTATCATAAAATTACTTTAGAAAGAGACCAAAAATTCTTAAAGAAATATTCAATTAACCCTTCCAAAATATATAATTTTTACGAAATATCATATTCTTTTTAATTTCCTTATTTTCTCAATATTAAGATTTCAATAAACAAGATCAAAATTAAAATTATATTGCAGTTTACTTGCAGTTGACTAAAATACTAAATGATAACTTTAGTCAGTTTTGAGAAATTTAAAAGTTTCTTTTTCAATTTTTAATAGTTTAATAGAGAGACTCAAGAGTTTCTATAAGATTATGATAATTTTTGATTATAGAACCATTCCAATTGGATAAAAATTTTACAGAAAGAAAAGAAAGCACTGATGATCCAAAAAATTGTGTATACAATAGATACCGGATCAAATGTGACGTGTCAATTTAGCGGCCAATCGAAGCACATCGCGAAGGGCGTGGGTGAATCACGACTCGCAATACGCGACCGCAGGATATCCACAATGTTCGTAGATTGAAAGCAAACAGGTTATATATTTGTGGGCGCTCCGATAAAGCGCGCGTGTTTACGAATTTTTACACGGCGGTGGGTAAACAACGGGGTTTCCACGAGGTCGCGTTACACCTCGAACAGCTCTACCGGTTGATGACATTTTCATATCGGTTTCCTGGTATTTTCCATTCGGTCTCTCCGCTTTATTCCCGCACGATAAATCCAACCGTTAGTGTTTGTAGGACCGCTCGTCATCGATCATCGTACGTACATAATCACCGCGTACGATCCGTCGTCCGTTATTCCGGAGACCGGCGAACGATGCAGAAACAACGGATCGTCCTGGCGTACGACAATGTTGTCACGGCTATAAAATTTCCGGGATAGATGCGTGCCACTATTTCCCATTCGGCTACTGCTGCGAAATGGTCAGTTAACGTCCGATTAAAGAGCCGTCACGATGTTGTTTTAATAGCAATATTTTAAAGGCGAATTTCATTGCAAATATCTTTCGCGCGCGACTGTCCATCACATTGCATTGTAATGAATATTAGTATAAACGATTGATAAAGCGCTTTTTAACGATAATAGGCTTTATTTTTCAACATAATGGCTTGATAATATACACAAAGGTTGAATAAAGAGCATACAGCCAAAGTTATTAATTGCGCTGTGATCTATTTGAGATAATCTTTACAATTTTAATTACATAAACGTTTCGGCCGATATTCGGCCTTCCTCAGTATGTTCTAACTAAATTTAATTTGGAAATTCTAATTTTCCTAAGAGAAAAAAAATCTTAGTCATCATAATGTATTTTAGTTAATTAATATAAACGCTGAGTCAATACAAGAAACAATCTATTGACTCATACACTCGTTTATACTTAATTAACTAAAATTCAAAATGAAACTGTATTTAAGTTTTTGTAACCGATTAATTAACTAATTAGCACAGAATACTCTACGTAAAGTTGACTTTATCTATCGAATAGATTGATGTAGGTACGTCTAAATAGAAATTAGAAGATTTTAATTGAAAACGATAAGTAGAAAACAATACTTAACAATACTTAAAATCAATAATATTTACAAATACAAATTACTTAACAAAAATTACAAATCCTTTCTTGTTATATTTTGACAAATAGAAGCAAATATATTTCATATGAATATTTAAAAAAAAATAGAATTAAATTTATGTAAACATACTTTATTATCTCAAGATGTTAATAGAAGTATTGTTTGAAACTTCGCTGCTCTTTTCAACTTATAATTCGCATCTTCAGCAGTTTTCGAGCGTTCATTCACTGAACGATGACTTGCTTGTCGCATACCTCTTATGAAGTTCATCTCTCACGTCACTATAGTATCCGATATAAGAATCGTCGAGATGAAAGAAAGAAGGAAGCGAGAAAAATTCGACGAAGATGCTGAACGCATAGATGGCGAGATAGATAGAAATGTAAGTATATGTGCTCGTGCACATATACTGGAATTTAAGAAGAAATATTGTATGTAGGTATACGCATGTTCACATATATAATTAACGATGCTTAATTTATCGATACAATGTTTTTTTTGTTTCTGATACCATTCGCGTAGATTTTTAAAGTTCTTCGATTTAGCAAGAATGTAAATTATGCATACAATACGTTAATTAAATTATGAATACAAAGTTAGAAGCGCTTAATCGAAAGCGCTTGTCAAACTTTTCTCTACGATGCAGCAATCGGATTAACGAGAAGCCGTTAAGCGCTATCGATATTTGTTAAAACCTCTCCTCATACGTCCTATAAATTAAGCAGATTTGTGGTCGAATTTAACGTGACCATGCTCTGAGATTATATCAGATGTGAGAAGTTTTCGGGTTTCGAGAGCCAAGTTCGGCAGATCAAAAGCGTGTCACGCTTAAAATCGGATTTTGCTTCGTAATTCGTATCCGTATAAACCGCAGCCGTCTCGAAATTGATATCAGCTTTTGTGACAATCGCTGCTGTGACGAGAGAAACACCCCATTCCTCTCTTTTGACTTGAAATTCATTTCAAACCATTCACCTTTTTCGACAGACACTCGTAAAAATTTTTACTTCCACTTAATCGACGAACATGCGAACGTTATTCGCGTGAAGCACGAAAGCATACTCTTTGTCTGTGCGGTCAAGGTTAATTAAACTTAAAGCATACACTAAATACTTGCCTTTACTGCGGAAGTGCGTGTTGATGTGAATCACGTGGGGTAGGTGTTTATGATAAAGTGAAAGTGTTGTGGGCAAGCAGTGGGCATGCGGATAATTCATGTAGAGAGTGTTTCACACGATCGTGTTTCCAAGATTCATCGCTCCTTAACATGTTTCACGCGGTGCAATATTTAATTATGTAAAAATAATTTTTTTCCTTAGACTAAAATCTCAGGAGTGTCGTTAATTCTTATCCGAGTTGGCAGTATGAAATTTAGATTATTTCATAAAGCATTTATTACACAATGTCAAAGGAAGATATTTTTAAGATTAGGTAAATTTTTTTTTTAAATTATAGGT
>Ga0157364_1007603_pt1 | contig 11212 bp, 7 predicted proteins | sample AttsexASBM2_FD_111476 | JGI IMG/M metagenome (GOLD analysis project Ga0157364, IMG submission 111476) | Fungus gardens microbial communities from leaf cutter ant in Ribeirão Preto, State of São Paulo, Brazil - Atta sexdens ASBM2 | ecosystem: Host-associated > Fungi > Mycelium > Unclassified ...
ATCATATACACACACACACACACACACACACACACACACACACACACACACACACACACACACACACACACACACACACACACACACATCCATACAGCACACTTTATCCCAGAGATGTTTTCTGCGAACGTTCTCAGAACGTTGGGACATTCTCAGGATATTGTTCAGAACGACCTTTGGATATCTGAGTTATATGAGTAAAAAATATCAAAAGAATAGAAAATAGATATATGTTAATCATCAGTATAGTTCTAAAATAATCCCATTTTTTATTTTGATATGATGATATATTCTATCATGCTCACATACGCGCAACTTCTGTGCCACTCGATCAAAAAGATGCGAACAAATTCACATTCGCATGAACGGGCCGCGATTAATTCGCGAAGAACGACTTTGAATGGCCGCGGCCATGTATTCCGGTTGGATCGTGAATTCATTTTAGTCCAATCGGTCGTTTTGCCAGCTCGATGCTCTCATATTCGGAGGAAACGTCCGTATATTGCGCTAGAGCCGCATCGTTCTCTCTGTCCAAATCGCGAAAATTTATTCCCGCTTTATTCGGGCAGAGCTGGCGCTGCGCGTTATTCCACACCGGACACGATCCACAGCGGTTTCATGAAAATTCAGCGTCAGGCCGAAACCCTATTACTGCGATAAGGGCGCAACTCGAGCTGTTGGCCGAGAAACAATAACCGACTGGTCACTAAATGCGCCGCATTGAAAAACGTAGAGCGAATTCGAACGTCGCATTGCCGTCACAGACGGCATGATAGAATAAGACGAGACTTTATCGCTCGTCATGAGAATTATTATACTGAATAGACGTTTTTGATATCTTTTTTATCTAGAATAAACTTTTCCACAGATAAGACAGTTGTACAGAGAGAATATTTTCTAATATTTATAATTATAATTATAATAGTATTTCTAAATTTATATTCGACTGTAGACTGTTAAATTCATAATGTCAAATTATATCCAATTTGAATTATTTTTAATCATTTCTATAGATCATCACTGCTCCTACTAAATATGTCGTTAATTTAATTAAAACACTGGAGTTAAACAAAGTAATTAAAAGCAAGAAAATTAAAAATTTAATTCTATATAATTATTACTTGCTAAATGAATACGTTTATATGAACGTTTACTTTTTACTTTGAAACTAAGCAATCACAGAAATTGATTTGTATTTTAACACATATAAAAGTTAAAAATAATGTTATTTAACTCAAGAAATTGAATTGTGATTGCTCCTTTGATATGTAACAATGCACATAGTTTAATTGTTATCGTTCATCTGTAATGTCTAATAATTGTTTAGAAACGTGCAAATGTTTAAAATATGAGCAGATTATTGTTAACAACATTTTGTTCAGCTCGTTAATTCGTTTTTCACGTTAATTGGCGTAAATATCAATTGTTCTTAAACAGACCATACGAATAGGAGAAATGGCTAACGAGAACTGTCGACGCACACTCTTTCATTCGCATGTGCAAAATGCAGCAGGATGATTTTCATTCATTTACACGAATGTTACGCTCGCTGCATTCACTATACGTTACAATCTCTCCTCGTCCCATTGTTGTCGAATCGAATGCATTTCCATTTCCGATTTATATATCTACGATACAGCGCCAAAATAATTCGCAGCTCTTTGCGCTCGTCGACGCATAAAACTGTCGGTGAACGTAACCGATCTTTATCGCAATATAAAACGTTAATTTTATACGGCACATAACTAATATATATTTTTTACATTAATTATAAATAACATTTATTTTCAAGTTATGGAAGAATAATACAGTTACAATTATAGAAACGAATTTCGCATCCCACTATTTCCATACACAGCGAGCGAAATAACTTTAATCTTGGCGAAATTATGCCCACGTAATTTTAATTACAGAACCCGATGGTTATTTTAAAAGAGCGGAGCGGCAACCAACATTTATACCGTGATTCTAGGTTAAATTTTGAATTTTCGTGCAATGGGTGTATAATGTTATGCGTCACCAATTATTGTTGCTATATCGCGCCCGTATCACATATAATTGGACTTTCGATGGCTTGATCTCTCTCTCTCCTCCTCTTTCTCTCTATTTCGCCGTGTATTTGTCGCCGGAAATTCATTCCCCTGGAAAACTGTATTGATTTTCACGTACGAGTGTATCACGATAATACCGGTAGCTGATCATTTTCAAGTTGAGTGCACTAGAGACATGTAATCATTGCAGAATACAATATACGATGTGATGTTATATGACGTCTTATTATTAAGACACATTAATAATCGAATTAATCTTTAAAATCACTTCTTTTTTAATAGAATTTAATTAAAAACAATACTCTAAAGCAAATTGATTAACTCTTTCCTACAATAATTTACCGCAATTTGTAATTTCTTATAATAAAAAAGAATATTATATCATTAAAATGTAAGATAAATTCACAAAGTTCTAACAAAATTAAATGCGTAATATATTATATTAATAATACTCATGATATGTAATTATGTAATTAATAATAAACAGTAAAGAAATATTTAAATCTATATTTGAATTTCATCAGATATTTTGACCTGAAAATATCATTTCAAATGTCACGTGAAATAGCCAGCAATAAATTTTTGAGGAAGATTTAAAAAGCGAATACGAGGCTTGCGATAGGCTTGTGAAAAAATGCATGTTACGTAAAACGCTCCTTTCGTTCACGAAATGGAATCAATTTGCATCGAGATTTGCGGATAAATCGTCGATTGCTCATCAATTCGTGCCGGTACGGGTATCTTGCAGCGTGCATCCGGTGCAACGGCGATCGATCGCTTTAATTTCGTGTCTGGAACAGGAACGGTGCCTGATGCCTCAGCGAAATAATGCACCTACATATCGGCTGCGGGGGCATCGGCCGATGCGAGTATTTATGTGCAGGTATGTCTGGGAGAACATATATATACCTCTGTATACGTATGTACGGAAGTGCGGAAAACTGCGTTCATCCCGACGTATCTCACATCCGCGTGCATGTCTCACTCGTATATGATCGATAACGATTATTAGACGGGGTTTGACAAGGCACCACGAAAGAGCGTGCGACGCAGATATATCGTTTTCTCTCACTCTGATATGCTGCGTTTTGCATCAGCCGGTAAATGCGAGCACGTAAATAGTACGCGTTATAGAGGCTGGCAGCGTTTGAAAAATAAATTACTTCGTTAGCCGGCGGTATAATCGCGCCAATAAAAAATAAAATCAGCCGATTGATCGGGACCGCAAGAAAATTCAGAAACGCTGTATTGAATTTTTCTTAATAGGCGGATACAAAAATCAGTCAGTAATTCTATATTTTTGTTTTGCTCCAGCTGTCCAGATTCGAGTAAAGCGATGTCTACAATAAGAGTAATAAGTCTTAAGCTGTAAGAAATTGACCAATCACAATCGATTATTCGTCTCACATTCGACTGTGATTGGTCAATTTCTTACGATTTAAGGCTTACTACTTCTATTGTAGACATTATATATTGTAAACGATGAGCAATCGAATAGACTATAAAAAGTTAAATTTTTCAAAAATTGGGGGCCAACTTTTCATGGGTTATTTATTTGTTGTTCGCATTCGGTTATTGAAGTTTGCCAATCGCAATTATTTCCATATAGACGACGGAGACGCGTAAAACCATCGCGGTGGATCCATTTAAAACGTCATCTCTAAGCGCGCAGATGGGGTGCTTCAGGTGCACAAAAAAGGGGGTGCACCAGGGTCACCCAGAAAAAGACCACATGCATCAGCATTGTGGGCGAGTATTTGCCGATTCTTTTTTTTTTCTCTCTCTCGCTCTCTCTTTCGCCCGCGAAACCATTCCAATCTCGTATCGAGCTCTATGGGATAAATTGGGTGACGGCTCGGTTATTATCCCTTCGTGGATCCGTACACGCTGTAGATTACGCATTCGTGTCGCGTTACACTTTTTCCTCTTTTTCTCTCTATTTTTTTTGTTTCTTTTTTATTTCCCTTTTTCCCTTTTTTTATCGAACGCGACCGAGTGAGTTAAACGCCCAGTTACGTCGCTTATCCCCTCGTTGTAACCTCCGAGAGAAGTATATTCCCGCTGTAATTTTCGCATTCTCTCTCTCTCTCTCTCTCTCTCTCTCTCACGCGCGCGTTAAGTTGAGAACTCGCCAAGTTCGTCCGCGGCGAAGATTTAATTTCGACGATTAAACGCGCATCGGCGAAGCGCGTGGAAACGGTTACCTGCTCGTTGATTACATGGTTCTTGTAAATCTCGCGATAAAGCAAATGACGTTTCACTCTTACCGCATCGGCCGGGTCGGAAGAAGATTTCACGCGCGAATGAATTTTTGCACGCGAGTCATCGTGCAACGGGGATAATGAGGATAAGTATTCTTATTTATGATACACTTTACAAACGTTGTTTTTCCCAGCCGTTTCCTATTCCATTGCGTTTCAGTGCACAACAGAAATTTATGCCGTTCCGATCGTCGACGTGACATAATTTAGCGGTCGAGTCGAGTCACGTTCATGACGTCCGTTTACTCACGTTTGCGTTTTTCATGCCGCACGAAGACGCCGACGTTTCGTTTAGTGGCAATCGTCAATGATGGATCGATATTAAAATACAATATAAAATTAATTCTCCGAGAAACAATCTAGAGCGTTTTTTCGATAGCTGCATGTGTATGCGGTTTTATCATTTTATGTCTCGCCTTTATTAATTTTTTATATCATTTAAAGCGGAAAGATCTGATTTCATTCTTTCACAATTTATTCATTCGGAAAGAGATTTAGAATTTTTCATTTTGGGCTCTACTTTAGAGTTTGAAAAAAGAACGCCATTAGTTTTTTTAGTGATGTATTAAATAATCCTGAAATCATAATCCGAAACATATCGCATGGACATCAACACTGAAGGATTGCACTACATGTTTGCGTATTACAAATGACGAAAAAAATACGCCTGTCATTCGCGTTAGATACAAAAGGATTAACTCGCGCGGTGAATGAATTTTTATCACGAAATAATACGCTCTTCGAATGAAATACGCACAAATAAAAACGCATCGCCTCTGGCAAAACGGCATACCGCTCCGATATATACTTTTACGAGGTGCATGTAGGTTAATTGGATTTTCGCACGATACCATTCGTCGCGGTGGCAGTAATGGCTTTAAACCTACTCTGCACTGTTTAGTTTTTAGACGATCTTGTATCTTAATCATTTCTAAAAAATATATGATATTCAACTTTTTATTATGTCATTTAACTACATATGATATATTAAATTAATCACTTATGAAGCTTTGTCTATGAAATTATCTAAATTTCTTTCAATTTAAATATATGATATAATCTATATATATATATATAAATAATAATTTCGACTTTATGCTATAACCATAATAGCACACGTACATTGAAAGTCGTAAACAATTCCCCAATGGCATTCTCTAAAAAATTGAGCGCTCGAATAAACGAAAGTCTTACGCGGAAGTGGATCAATGTTAATTTGCTTAACGTAAATTGCGCGCATAAAGAAGACTCTGAGTAGAGGGTAGCAGCTGCGCAAGCCGCCCTTCGCGAGATGATTGCAGTCAACTGCTGATAACGACAGACGCAACGCGCCGCTTTAATGCGACGATTCAGCCAGCGAGCTATTTTCCTGCCGTTTATTTGTTCGTTCGAACGAACTCGTTCTGTATTGTATAACCAAGACAAATGGGGCGAACGACCTGGGCAAATGACATAATCAATCCCAACGACGGTGTTGAAGCAAGGCATCTCAAATACACTGCGAGCGAAAATAACCGAGACAGTATAATCGATTGTGCGATTAAAACAATATTCCTTATAAATCAGCGGAAAATTAATAGCAATAATAAAATAATTCAATTAAACTTTTAAATCGGAGCCAAAATTATTCATAAAAGCATGATACGCTTGTTATATTGTATAATATTTCCACCCCATAAACATTTTATTTTATGTTTATTTATTTTACATTCTGCATCCATGAGTGATATAAACGCGGATTGTATACGCTGTACATTACGCGCTTCGATATGTTCCCTGAAAGAGGTGCAAATTGTATTTCGATATTTCAAATTTTCATCCAAGGTAAATTTTGTACTCTCTATCGTATTAAAGTCAAATATGATACGCACTCAAAAATTAATCTTCAAATAATATATTGATTTAATAAATCAGTAAGGGAGATACTTTTTATTTTTTTATTGATTTTTTAGCTTTTTTTAAAATGTTCTCTCTCTCTCTCTCTCTCTCTCATCCTTTTCTCCTTCCTAGGTGCAAATGCACTGCCGCGCATTAGGTTGAACTTCGAAGATGTGACTTACAAAGCCGATTAGCGGTCATTGCGTTGTGCTTGGTTATCGGAGTACGACGACGGGGCAGTCGGCCTTCAGTTATGAAATACAAAGCTGTTAACGGTATGTTAGAATGTGCGACAGCTCACGCAGAGGCTGCAAACCATGCACGTGACGTTCGCCTGGAATACCTGTAGAGGGCAAAGCGATGCGTCCGTTGTGATCACGTTTGTTCATAGCTACCCAACTGCCCTGCTACTCTGACTTCCGATTTCGAACACCCCGATATATCGTTGTCCCGGTATCATCGCGAGGGATCGCGTTTCATCGGCACGGGCGTCATCGCGATATGCGATAGATGAGCGTCGTTGTTCGCAAACTCGAGAGACTGGCATGGATGTTAACGCGATGATTAAAGGGCGGGAATAGCTTAAACCAATATATATATGCCAATTTCGATATGCTCATATTCGACAGAGTTCGGGATAACGACAGTTATCTCCGTTCAAAGTGCGATAGGATACAATTAGGATGCACCTATAGAGACAAGGCAATTTTGTCGAAATCGATTGCTACCCAATTGATTTAGCCTAAATATAATAAAATGAAACTTAGAATTTAAAATATATAATATTTAATGCTATTAAATTTTTGTTAAATGTGCAAAAAAAGGAATCCTAAATTTAATCTCAATTATAGTAATAATCAGATTTATTATATATCTCTTCGTCTGCAATCATATTTTTACTCACTTCATCTGCTTTTTTGTCCAGCTAAATTTACTATTCTAAACTTTCAAAAAAATTCAGAATTATTTTTCCACATCTCTGTTACATTACTATATTAATTTTCTAACTCAAATGTTAAAACCTTTATTTAATAAAAATTAAAAATGAGAATGAGAATAAAAATTCGCTTGTGCCAAAAAAATGCAGATTACAAATGGAGGATTAAACTAATCGAGAATCTTATAGTCTAATCTTGCCAGAAAAATTTATTTATCTCGGTAATACGATTAATAATGTCTGACAGGAAAAATTCAAATAAAAACGTTTGTATTTACAGAAATAATTTTATAAAAAATATAATATAACGCGTGGAATATATCTTCTACTTCAAAAGAATATAAAGAAGATTATATTGCAAACAAAAATGATTTAATTTTGGTCATAAAAGAATATTTTGAATTAATAGAAAACTCAACGTTTCAAAAGTGTGTTAATTATAATATTCGTCTCTCCATATCACGATTTGCGAAAAAGGGTGGTCGTGACATTTTCGGCAAAACCGCCATGAGCTACATTTTCATTTGGTCAAAATAACGATCCAGTGCGCATTTAGCCGTAATTAATTTTGCATCCAGTGCATGTACTACGACGCGGTTTTAATGGCGCCTACCTACGGCTGCTGGCGCGGCCACCATTCGGAAATTACGGAATATCGGAAATCCAAAGCCCGATGATGATGGCGCGCGATTGGCGCATTTCCGCTCTGCGGCCGTCACGGGCGGGGCGGGTATCCGGTCTCATCGAATGCATCTCGCTGCGCGTGTTTACACGCATTTAAGCTCGCATTGCACGATACGTTACGATGACAACGCCTGCATTATATCGGGACGATACCGTGATGGAGCAAATAAAAGAATGCTTCGCCAATTTCCGCATGTAAATGCGACGTAATTGCCAAAACAGCGAATCCAGCTCTGTGTGTACGATTTAATCAGTATTAAAATTAATGCTGTGCCCATTTCGCCAATTATGCGATTATCAATGCTAATAATTCGAATTAAATCGCGCATGTAACGTAATTATCATTTCTTATACGATAAAATAAAAATAAAACTGTATACAACAATCAAACGCGGAATTAAATAGACTTTCAAAATTCTATCGAAGCAAAATTTAATGCAAATTAAATGCATCTCATAAACTCTTCCTGAAAATTTTATAAATTTAATTAAAAAAATATTAACGTAAAAAGTCAAACTAATAGTTCATGGCTTTGCATGCATATCATTTTAAATAGTATAGAGTTAACATTTTCAACTGCTATGTTGCAACACACACACACACACACACACACACACACACACACACACACACACACACACACACACACTACTGAAAGTAATAACAACTTCCCTTTGTACAGTCAAGCAACCGTTTTAATCACGCTGAATGCATCTCGAATACATCGTTATCGGTTGGAATGCACAAAATCGACAGATGCATGCTCAACCACGATAGTACACGCAATGATTGGGAGCTCGGTGGTTTCTTCGATTCAACGAGAGAGTTGAAGGGAAAGGGTTGAAGGGAGAGACAGCGGTAGGGCAAGTAGATGATGGCAAAATGGAGAGTTGGGGGAAGGGAAGTAGAGCTTTTACGGTGATTACTCGACATCGCGGCTGCGTCCGCGCGAGTATTGCATCGGAAATGATTTCGCGCCCAATTAAACCATAGGAAGCTCAACCCTCTCTCGACAGTGGCAGAAACGAGGAGCTCTGCGGGATCCTCCGACATCCCCTCCCCCCCCTCCTCCGACCAATGTTATCCGCGCGCACTCTCTCTTATACTCTTAGCCCAACCCGGATTCCATTCTTCATTCTCTCTATTTCTCGAGCCTTCTCTCAGTACAGGCAGAATCAAATTTATTCGTTGGCCGTGACAGTTAATTCTCATGTCGCGTGAAAAGCGTGACCGAACGAGCAAAATACAAATAGTTGTTCGCTCCTATGAACAGCTAATTGTAGAACTTAATTATTTGTAATTAAACATCGACCTGCCGCGCACGTATGTCAAAAGATAAATCATGCAACTGTATACAACTTAACATAGGTCGCCTATAATTAGCGAGACTCCCTAGCATTACCATTCACTTGAAACTCGTGTTAAGCAAAAAATATTCTTGAAACATAATCTGGAAATATCTTTTGTTTTCGGATACTCTCAGAATATTTTGCCCCTTGGAGGATATTTCCAGAATATCGATTAAGATATTTTTGGAGCACTTTTATTCTAGAAAGATACTCTCGAATTATTTTCTTCTTTTCTGTTCCAAGAAGTACTCTCACGAGATATATATACGCTGCTCATACTTTCCGATATTAAAAAATAAAAAGATAAAAATAATAAGCTTATTTCTCAATTTAATTGACAATAAATTCATTCTTTTTACGTTTCAAATAATAATATTGTTTTTAATAAATTAATTATCAAATTAAATTGATACTGATAACAACATTTGTCAAGTCAAAATATATATGTATAATTTTTTACACGAGTTTTATTTTAAGGATTGTGATTATTTTAAAGAAAATTGCAATGCTTTGCTAATTTCAGTAATGATAGATTCACGCAACAACTTTCAATGAAAGTCGCCCACTCGTTACGTCGCAGATAATTATTTTTAACGTTTGATACAACAATCCTGGCGTAACAAGAGTCGACACGCGAACCGAGAAAAAACTTCGTGGCGTTCCAATTAGTAACAATTTCGAAACAAACGTCAAAACATCGTCAGTTGACGGCAAGAGCGACAGACAAATAAAAGAGAGAAACAGAAAAAAACAAGAAAGGCAGAGGAAAAAAGAAGAAAAAGAAAAGAATTCATCATATTTTTTATAAAATTTCCTAGCAAATATAAATATATAAAAAATATAATTATATAGAATGTATAGAATGCAACTAAAATTATATTAACTATAAATTTTAAGTAGAATTAAAATAAAAAATATCCATTATTAATGTGAAATTAATGTGAAATTAAAATAGAGAAAAGATGTGAATTAAAGAAGATACATATTTGTGTGTGTTAAGTCTATTTTTTTATTTTCCTCATTTCATTCATAAATAAATATTTAAATTTTAATATTTATAGTGAATTAATTATAAATATTAAAATTTAACTGTAAAATAAAATATTAAGTTTTTACTGCAACATATTTCTGATAATGAAATGTTAGTTGCTCTGAAATCAAAGAATTAAAAATTTAAAAAAGAGAAAAAAGTAAAGAGATGAAACGGATTATGTAAATCGATGCAAAAATAAAAATGAAGAAAGAGTAAGAGAGAGAAAGAGATGACTCGATTGCGCTGTAGCCAACAACATCGCGAAGAGAGATCGCTTCGAGTACCGATGCAGAGTGGTCATGTATGGGGGCGAATACCGCGCGACGAACAATACGTGAGTCGATACCAGTCAGGGGTGGACCAGAAGGGTGGACTTGTAAAGGGTCGAGAGACACGATGAGATAGCTCGGCTCGTCACGTTTATTAACGTGGTTGATCGAAGTCTGTAGAAACGAGGAGACAGATATCTTGCCTACCTGCTTGTCTGCCGCCAATGATAGTATTGAAACACGCTCGCATTCATAAATGCAAACTTTTCTCGTTAATAATTAACTTAGATGTAACTGGATGTGGAAACGATGACGATGAAAACGACGACGATAGCGAGCAATCTAAGTGACTCGACAGCCGGTGCTTGTTAATTATCGGCTCCATGCCATGAGAGAATTCGCAAGCTCACCCTGCTGGAGAGTTAGTGCTGGCGAAGCTTGTGTTCTCCCCTTTCCTAGATCTAATCACCTTTCTTTTTTCACCCTCCAGAACTCCTTGTTCCCGCGTTTCATCTCGCTATTGATCCCCACCATTGACTTGGAGAGAAGAGGCGACGGTCTCAAGATGACCGCGGGCGTATAAGAAGGGTAGTTCTATGTAAGTCGAAGGGTTAACGTTAGAATGAATCCTTCAAACCAGACAGCTTTGACAATTCGTCGACTGTGATCAAGAAATTGATCGCGGTAGTTGATTGCATATGCATATTTTATAAAATTGAAAATATTAAATCCACTGTGAATCGATGTAAT
>Ga0157364_1007604_pt1 | contig 11212 bp, 5 predicted proteins | sample AttsexASBM2_FD_111476 | JGI IMG/M metagenome (GOLD analysis project Ga0157364, IMG submission 111476) | Fungus gardens microbial communities from leaf cutter ant in Ribeirão Preto, State of São Paulo, Brazil - Atta sexdens ASBM2 | ecosystem: Host-associated > Fungi > Mycelium > Unclassified ...
AAATCCACCATGGGAAAAATAAGGGAGAATGATATAATTCATATATCTTTTAAATTTCAATCTAACAAACACAGCTCGGTTATTGACATCACCAGCGTTTACTAAATTATATATATATATATATATAATGTATAATAATATATGTAATTTAGTAAACGCGCGGCGCGCTGTTGATGTTAATAATCGCATTTGTTATATTAAATTTTAAACAATGTTTATATCTTTTAAATATAATTTAATTATATTATTTTTATTATATAATATTTTATATGTAAATATATATATATATATATATACATATATAAAATAAGAATAATAAATAAATACATATAAAATATGAAGACTATAAGAGTCAATGCTGATTAAATATATATAAATAAATATAAATATGCATGATTTCTAAAAAATATATACATCAATATAAAAAACAATATAAAAAATTGAAATGTTTCAATTCATCTTTGAGTCTAACTAATAAAAATTTTTTGCTAGTGACCGAATCGAGGAAGTCATCCGACACGATTCATTAATTAATATGTCCGAACAAATGAATAATTGCTGCCGCGGAAGCTTCAAGTTCTGCCGACGTGCCACGTGGGTGCCAAGATATAAGCAAATTAAATATGCATAATTAAAACGAAATAGCGGCGGGAGAAACGTCGCTCGTGCGGTTCTAGCTGGCTCGAATCAGAGGGAAGAGGACTTAAGGCAAGGAACATTCTCGTAGCAACATCTGGCCGCTATGAAGTATAAAGAGGCATGCGATATCATCCGCAGTGAATGCTTAATTAAAACCTCAGACTCCTCAGCCACGGAGTTACCCTTAGTCGCGCGCTAATCGCAAGAACCACCGTTGCTGTTCAACACGAACCAACTCACCTTTTCGTATATATCCCTGTGATAACAATCCCTTGCTTCTCAGATTCGCCTTACGAATGATTTTCATCCCTGTTGATCGTTTAACAATTATATCTGCTTCCATCACACAGCTTTAATTATTATCATCAGACTATTATTGACTATTTAAATCTATACTACTTACAAGTAATTAAATAGTTTTCATCTTTAAATCTTATTTAAAAGAAGATTGGAAAGCTATTTGAGTAATAAATTTTTTAAAATTGTGCATGAATCATTTTAATTAAAAACTTGATCTTTACTCAAAACTTTCTTCGTATTAAACTAAGCAATAATTTTTAATCGATCCTCAAAGCAACGTGATAAGCGACAAGAAAGGTGAATTTAAGAAGCGGTAGTGAAAGTAGGCACTCTATAGCATTTCCGGTGGCATACTAGCTACCCAGCGGGACGAGAGAAAATTTCACTTGGAGTCTAACGAGTTCGCTTTTACCCCAGACGACGAAGAAGAAAAAAGTTGGAAGGGTCGAAGTGGGGAGAGGAGTTTTAGGTACGAAAAGCGAAGCTCTCCTTTCCAGTGAAGCAAGGACGGCAAAGACCCGTCTTAGTGATCCGGTGAGATTGACAGGTCGAGCCCTACTCGTGGACTCGTGCCGGTTGCTATGCTAAGATGGCGATGAAGGATGATTTATTTTTAATGGTGGAAACGCTACTTTCAGTACGCATTTCTTTTTATTAGTATTGTAACTCGTTGAAAGAAAGACCATGACCTAATATAAATATTAAGTAATCCTTCCAGATCTGTCATTATAAAATATTGTTCTAGCTGAATTTTCGTTCATATTATAGTAGAATCTATCGTCTAATTATGCCACTTGATATGTAGTACTATTATTAAGCTGTTGTAATGACGAATATTTAAATAATGACAATTATTGCAAAGATGCAGGTACGCATTTTTCGTACACCCTATAGCACGTATATCACGCGTCGTCGCAGGAAAGACAGCAACGTCAATATATATGCAAACGCCGATATAACGATCTATCGGTACGTAAATATATAAAGGGCGAGGACGAGCGTGGGAGAAAAAGCGATGGCACAAGAGAAAAGGAAAAAAATGAGCGAGAGACGCGCGCACGGAATAAAAGAGAAAGAGAAAGAGAGAAAACTCTCCAAGCTTAATATAAAACTTCATTTCGCAATCGGCAGCAGCCGGAGGAAATACGAAGATCCGACACGCAGAAATTCCGTGGTCGTCAACAAAAAAGGTGAGCTCGAAAGAATCTTATTTTTCTAGCATTAAGCTTTTCGCGATGCGCAAAATTATTTCAAATATAACTTATTATTCTCAACAAAATATTGCAGCGCAGCGTAATGCTGCTTTAAAATGGAAAAGATTTTGATGACAATTTTTGAAAAACGCTGCAGAGAGTAAAGCGGCGAATTATTTTGAGATTAATAAAACGAACATAGAGATTCAAATGGTGAAAATTATCGCTGCGCAGTTCTCCCAAAGAATCCGTTATCGGGGAAACTCCACCTTACACGGAAAAGAGAGTAAAATAAAGAATCGCCGAAGAAAGATAGCGTTAGTCGCTTTTATCACGCGAAGCGCTGCAACTGTGTCGATCTGAGGAACGCGCGCACCCCTTTTTTCCCCCCGTTCGCTCTTTTCTCGAACTTTTCGTTCGTATATTTCGGGCCTTTCTTCCTATATGTTTTCGGAGTGCGCTTGAAAGAAGGGGTCGGATTGCCGAACATCGGTGGCGCGAGCGAGGCGCGCGCGATGAAACTTTTAATAAATGGCAGAGTCGATATGAAGTATAGGACTTTGACATATCGTGTGTCTGTAATGTATAGTTAAATCTGGTGGCAGATGTGGAGGGTGTTCTCTGTTCTCTCGTCTCTCTCTCTCCGTTACCCTCCCGCTTAGTCGCCCTCTTCACCTCCTCTCTAGTCATCCGCGCCCGCTTCGCGCTCTGAAACGGTTGACACCCTTATCCTCTCCCACCCCTTAGAAATTTCCTTCTAACCCACTAGCGCAATTGAATAAATTATTAATATACGATTACCATACACACAAAATATTTAAAATATATTTCGTTCTACTGATAAATAATCTTTTCTAAACGTTTTTATAATTTTTAATATCTAATTTCATTAGGTTCATCATTATTTTTTTTTTAAATTCTTGATTCACTCAAATGAAATTAATCTATAATGTGTAATAAGCCTATATGAACCAGCGAGACACAAATGCCACTGATATTTTATTTTAAATGTAAATGAGTACATAAAGTTTCATACATAAGTTTCGATCCTTTTTTGTTTTGGATCTTCTTCAGTATGAAATTCGTATATAATAAACTAAAATGAGTTGTAAAAATTGCGATGTATGTTATTCGCATGCGAGCATTGTTAATAAGTTGTGTGCCAATGTGTGCAATCACAGTGTGATTCTTTCAACATCAAATTAATTGATTTGCTAAATGACAATGAATTTGTAGAAACATTAGTAGTATAATTATTTTTATTATTTCTGTTACTTTTATACATTTATTTTAAGTTTTGAGCTTCATCAAATTAAAATTTATGTAAAATTTATATAAAGTTAAAAAAGAGTAGTATGCGAATATAAAAATGTTCGCAAGTTTTATCCTTTTGTCACTCTAGTGCAACGTGAGGTACATATAAATGTACCGTTTAACTGTTGCAACATGTAGAACACGATGAATGTGATCGTCTCATGCTGAAAGGGATCGATTCTAGCGCAAGTAAACGACTTGCTATATACGGATCACTCGATGAGGGTAGTGGCACAAATTTTTTCTTCGGTAGCGACAGTGAACTTTTCAATCAAACTGCCTGTCTAAATGAAAGCTCCTCCACAAAGCGGATCAGGGTAATCTGTCATCAAAACTGCTCCACAGCGAACCGTCGCGATGCCAGTCAACGCGCCCCTAGCAATTCTGACCGTTGCAATAACGACACGGGTGCATTCGATCCATGAACCTACCCAGTACCAAATTCGTTTTTGAAGAAGCATTCTGTATATCATATTTGCATGATATAAATATATATGTATACAAATATAATAATTTACATTCCAATAACATACATAGATTGATTATGAGTGGATTAAAATTTTTCTTGCGCGTTTACACCTCTAATAGCACACTTTATTCGAGAGATGTTCTAACGAACGTTTTTAGGAGATAGAAATATCTGAATCTCTGAATGTTCTTTGGAACGTCCCTTTGAAATCTGTGTTATGAGGAACATTTCTTGTTTATTTCATCTCTAAATAGTAAATAAATAAATAAAACCAACATAAAAAGAAAAGTAACCGCACAACATTTCATATATAATAGAATCGCTAGCAAATCACCAGCAGTTGAACAATGAAACTAACACTTAGCCAACGCTACTGTCAATTGATGGCAATGGTTCTGTCAATCAGTACTGGACCATCACTGGCAAATGCCTGACTGACAAATGACGGCCAAAGTTCTGTCAGCTAGTACTTGGTCATCACTGACAAATGACTGGCTAAAATGACTGAATCATCTGTCAGTATTGGGTCCAAGTTATCATCTACTTGACCAGTACTGCGCCAGCACTTGAACTATGGCAGTCAGTACTAGCCTAGTACTGGACCAATTAAACTCTTTATGGGATTTGTAACAAAAATAAAATATTTTAATGGATAATCGTATATGATTTATAAATATACGATTAGCCATTATTTTACTTTAAATCACAACTTTGAATTATTCCAAAAGAATAATATCCGACTCAAAGACATTCCATTCTGAAAAAATATACTCAAAGACTATTCCTTTCTTCGAAAGAATAATATTCGATCAAAAAAATTATACTATTATTATTATTACACGACAAATACAAAAGAGAAAAAAAGGCATTGTTGGACGAGGCCCAAGGCAAAATGGAACATATCGAGAATAAATAATTTGACAAATTGTTTTTAACGTTTCCGGTCTTTATGTAGAACTTGACAATGAATTCGCAGTATCATTCGTGGGTTAATAAAAGTTAAAGACTATCGTACCTTGATTCGAAGGCTCATCCAACAAAGGTGGAGGACCGCGTGGCCGAGCACGTGAGAAGATTCCCCACCACTCGGCAGGATACCGAACGACGCGCTCGCGCGTACCGCCCACAGTACGCCGGGTTGCGCCGGGTAACCGTGGCCGCCCAAACGGGCCTCGTGCTCGTCCGCACGAGAGTCGCCCGCTTGCACTCTCACGGCACGGACCTGGTCGTCGTACCCTCCTGGCTGTGTGCCCTCCGAGCCCTCCAAGGCCACCGTCGCCACGACAGCCCAGCCCGCCTACGTCGGCGGAGGGCTGTGCCTCACCGCTCGCGTTACCGCTCCACGATTGGTCGCTCCATTCCGACGAGCGAAGTCACGTGATCGGGCCGCCGCCACATTAAAGGACGACTTCCACCTCGATGCCAAAGTGGACTCCCAGCCGCCCCCTCCCGGAACGAGGAAAGAGACAGCAGTAACAACAGAGACACCGGGAACACCAGAGAGGCGAAAAAGATCGTGGAAATTTCGGTCCTGGCGACTGGAGACAGCCGTCTCTTTCTACGGGACGTCCTTCGCCTCTTCTGCCGCACCTTCTCGCTTGGCAGGTACCTCCACCACGGACTTGTCGGACTCCCACCTTCCCTCGACTACTATCTCTACATCCTCTCACTCCTTCGTCACTTAGCAAGTATACCGCGATCGGTGACTGGCTTGGTGTACCCTAGCCCGCTTGTCTGGGTTTCGGCCGATCGGCACGGTAACAGCAGTCGTGGTACGCGCGATTCGGCACGGCGTTCTCCGTCGATCGGTCGGACTATCGATCAACCCGTCGCGACTACGTGTGACAGTGGTGATCTGTGCTTGGTTATATTGAGATGGCAGATCTATGAACTGGATCTGTTGTCTGAGCTATGTCGATCTCACGTAAGCAGTGTCATGTTCGTAGCGTGGTTCAAAAATTTGCTTCTCATTGACGTCAGATTAAATATCATGAGACACACAAATTATTTCAGTTAGTCTATAAAAGAAGATGAATACGGATATACAGTTTATGATAATGATGATAATATATAATAGTGAGTATTACAGTGTGTAATGAAAATGTACTAAACAATTGTAATTAACCAATTGCTGATCGATGTACCTCTTGGCATAAACCATAACGCAAGTAAGTAATAAGTGTAATCGAGGAAAAACGACGCTTCGCATGAAAAATTCGCATGAAAATTAACTGATTTTGTGTTATTAAAGTAAAGAATGAATAAAGTTTTGCAGCATACGCATATTAATGACAATGTATGAAAGAAATGATAATAATAAGTTGTAGGCTATACAAGCACATCCATGCTTTTCTTAGCCTTCTTAAACAAATTTAACTTAACAAATTTCCACTATTAATGACAATGCGATATTAGAAATATGTAATAGATAAATATACATTTTGAAAGTTGAAGAATAAACGAAACTCTTAGTGAGACATTTATCGAGTGAATTTAAGTGCATAGGGTGTTTTTCAAAGGCTACACTACGTTTTGAAATTACATCAAAAAAGGACATTGTGAAAAAGGGATTAGTCAATATCCCACGGTCAACATTACATTACACGGTCAACATTTAATTACAAGTCATTCTCTGATTGCTACATTCATCAGAAGAGACATACTACAAGTCCGTATTGTCCCATGCGTAGCAAGCAACAAACGTTGGTACATCCCGAAGAAGATCTGCGCCAACCGCAATCCAGCTCTCGCAATCTGCAGCTCAGCAATCATCTTCAGAATTTGGTCCACGCGAGCAAAGAGCTATCGACCGTGAAGACGAGGCCGACGACACCCGTCCTGGCGAACGACGGAGGGGGCGGCTTCTGGCTGGCCACGGTGGCCACGGGGGCAAGTACCCCAGCCGGGCTGCCCCCGCACGGAACTCATCATCCAGCCATGGATCCAACATGTGGATCTGCCGAAACCGGCTTCATCAATAGTCAGCCCTCCATGGCTGAATTCATGACGGCATTGCCACAATTAGCTGGGGATAGTAGCCTAGCACATTCACCGGGGACCGGTGGTTCCATCAGTCCTGGTGCTCATCATCCAGCGTATCATACCATGATGGATCCCCATGGTGTCACTGACCCCTCGGGTGTCAACGTTCCTGAGTATCCCTGGATGAAGGAAAAGAAAACTACTAGGAAAAGTAATCAGCAAGGTAAGTCATCAAATTATTTAAACAATAGAAAATTAACTCAGGAATGTTTAAAACCAATAAGCGAATAAGACTATATTCGATCAAGCAAACAAATATGGCCTTTTTCGCTTATTTGTTACTCAAAACTGTGTAATTTCATAAGTCATCACATTATTTTTAGCAAAAGAAATAGTTTTAGAAAAATTAAAGCTTTAAAAAATAATGAAAAATAATGAAAAATAATGAAATATCTTTCAATTATCATCACTATGAAGATAACGCGTTATAATTATAATATTATAATATATTCATCGAAAAATTACCATACTTTGCACCAATTATTTTACTTATTCATTAACAATAATTAATAATTCATAATTTGAAAATCAATCAAGTATTTATTTAATCTTTAATTATAAAAGATAAATAAAAGATGAACTAATCGACATTATAAACTTCATTGTTGATTAAAAATATATTATTTAAAAATTATGTTCATTATATAACACTATATTTAAAAACTTTAGGGAGTCGAGAATTGAGAGAAATAGATTTTTTTTCTGCTCTTTAGTTTTATTAAGATCTATATTAAGCAAACATAATAATGAAATTTGTCAAAAAAGTATAATGACAAACGTGAATGTCAATTAACATAGCTATTAGGATTCGGCATGCCATTTACAACGTTAGGAGTCTATTGGCTCCTCACCGCTACATTGTGGTTCACCGTGGGGTGCCTATCCGACGGCTAATAACAGTTTCAAGCCTTTCGTTTCCTACTAGCGATGTGACACATCTGGAACACATAACTTATCAATACTACAGTTTTCTAGACATTTACAAATATTTAGATAGCAAATAATGATATATTGTCATCTGAACAAAATATGGCATTCAGATGTGGTAAAATTTTCAAAAACAGAAAGTCAACATAACTTCTGGACAGAATTATGCTTTTTAATTTGCACAATTCGTGCATTTGTAATTTACAATGTATAATACTGTATAATTTACATGTAAAATTAATGTGTCATGTCAAAAAATACGTTCTACATATTTCATTTATGTATTTATTATTACATTTATTATTACATTTAATATACATGAAAATTTAATGAAATCCTGTATAGTATTTCTATATAGAAATAAACATGTCGTGAAACTTCGCTATGTTATGTCGGAAAGATATCTGCAACAATTATTTTTCCAACAACTTGTTGGTTATTGCGAAGCTAATCGAGGACCAACCGATAAATTTATGGAGAGATTCACGATACAAATTTATTGGTCTCCGATAATCCGCCTTACAATAGCTAACAAGTTGTTCGGAAAACGAGTGCTGCACACATATTTTCCTGACTTAGCAATGAAATTAATTTGCAAGACTTTTAATTATACTTATACTTTTATTAAATGCAATAAATAATAATAAATGGAATATGTAAACTATATCTTTTTAATATGCATTAATTTACACGTTGAATTATATGATACCACGCGTCATTGAAGCTCATATAATAGTGGATATTCGGATACAATCCGAATAAGGGTTGACTAACTTTATGGGCCACTAGGGTCACCGTTCGGTAACGTCCGGGACCCTACAAACGTCTTGGTCTATTTATCTATCCCTGTTTCTCTCTTTCTCACATCGATCTTGGGTCTACAACGGCGATTTAACGTCGTGCCGACTCCAAAACGTGGTCGGTCCGTCCGCAGGACACGTCGGAAGATTAAGTGTTTGGCACGGAGGTTAACCAGCCGCTGGCCAGGCGGTAACACGCGGAATCATCTGTAAATTGAGCCCAGGACTAGCGGGAGAGAGCGTCGGGACGGCCATAACTCACATGGGGTGCCGCCACCGACGCCTCGTACACGTCGGCTCTTTGCTTTCAACTACCGTGTTATCCCTTATCGCGCGCTGCCTCGGTCATCTCTTTGTGATTTGCGAGCCTATATATAATAAGCGTGCTCTTTATAATTATACTTCTAACAATAAGAGCGTACAAAAAATTGCATATCTATTAAAATTTGAATCTAATTTTCTAGATATATAATTAAAAAAAAAATTATTTTTGTAATATTAAAACATAAGTGCTGCAATAATATTAATAAAAACTTTATATTAAATTTATTTTTCAGCTTTTGATTGAATTTATCTTATTTTGTTTAAAAGTACATTTCTTTTTTGTTTTAATCATATCTAAATTTTCATGAATTATAGCCAACAGAAATTAAACTCATTATCTTATTATTACGATTTTAACTGTCGAACCCTCATTAATGAATTTCTATCCAAGACGGCACTACCTCCGTTATGAGGATGGTGTGTCCTACGAAACCTTAAGTAACATCTCGTCTTTTCGTATGTGTCACCATGCTGCTCGTATTAAATTTCAATCTGTTACATCTACGTGCCCTCCAGCTGAGATGTTTTAGTTCGGGAACGCCGCGGATGGGACGATGAAGGAGAACGTGGTCTGATTAGTTGAGTTATTTGCCAGGAGAAGAGGCGCGACCGACGTTCCATGCTTCGTCGGTAATTCTTGCTGGATACCTTTTCTACAAAAAAGCCACGAATCTACGAGTGTTTTTCCCGACGCCTTGTTCCAGGCGTCTCATCAGTCACGTCGGTGGGTGCCAAAGCGGCGTCAACCCAGCAGACTCCTCCAAGACGCCGATGTGTCAATTAATCCCTGCATCCCTCGGGATAGGACTAGGCTAGAAGCTGGATTATCATCATCCTCACACCGCTATCTTCCATCCTTCGTCTTACACCCTCCTACGGGACGGCCATTTTCGTGGCCGAACTGCTTCTTACTAAACTACGTCGGGCTGCGTTTCCGTCATTAATTAATATAACGGTGATATTTGATGTCACTAATAGTCTAACGGTGATACTTGATGTTCGCAAAATTGTTAAATAAAATTACGATGTAATTTTAGACTTGTACAAACAGAGTGAAAATAACGGGAACGAGGATATAAAAGTGGATTTTCTAAAAGCCTATGGCGAGACACAAATATTGGTAAGCGGAGAGAAACTGAGGGAAAGAAGGGCATAAAGACTCGATAACGAAAGAAGGGTGGAAGCGAATTGACTATACTTGGCGATTCCATGATATAGGTGATTGAGCGAGTGGGGCTTTACCCTTCGAGAAAGAGCGCAGTACGAAAAGAACGGAGCATCTAATTTAAAGATTCATTGGCAAGTAAATCCTCACTGAATTAGAGATAACTCTCCTAGAAAATCCCAGCTACTATGATATTCCACAATCCGTTGTCTCTAACATTGCTCATGGAAAAGAAAAAAGTCTTATAACGACAATATTTATAAAAATAAATTCAATGTATAATAAAATATACTGAAAATAATCTTTTTTATATTCGTTGATATAAATGATAAATCTGCGCTAATCACGTTCTTCCGATTAAAAATACTGTTCATAATACATTATAAATAAAAATCATTTTTTACTATTAATTTATTATTAATCGTTATTAAATCACTGGTGACATAGGTATAAACAAGTTTTATACTACTTCTAAATTTACTAAAGAATCGACAGATTAAAGGTTGTATGTACGCAATGTTTGATATATGCTTACAAATACATATTACAGTCGCTACCATTCAAACAACCGTTGTGCGAGATGATTGCAAATATTCGATGCGGAGTCCGTTCAATCTGGCAAGACGAATTATAGAAAGGAAGAAACGTAGTTCTCATACGTTCTCATACATACAATCTTTCTAACTTGCACATTGGCGCAAAACATCTGGAAGAATAACACCGCATAAAATATTCCAGATTATCCCCCAAACCGTCTAAGTATGACGCTCCACAGCTGCAGCAGAGGGTTTCAGTAGCAAGATGCGGGTGGCTCACCCGTTTGCACAAAGCTCAAATAATAAACACGGTATAACAAATTGATAATCTGAAACCCCATAATCGTACGCATGTTTCGGCCCGGAATCTGTAGCCCGGCACTAAAAGAAGTTTCCACGCTCGTTGTTACGCCAAATGGAGCGCTATAAAAGCGTGGGGTTCGTATCGTTGTACTTCTCTCTGTCTCTCTCTCTGTCTCTTTCTCTCTCTCTCTCTCTCTCTC
>Ga0157364_1007605_pt1 | contig 11212 bp, 8 predicted proteins | sample AttsexASBM2_FD_111476 | JGI IMG/M metagenome (GOLD analysis project Ga0157364, IMG submission 111476) | Fungus gardens microbial communities from leaf cutter ant in Ribeirão Preto, State of São Paulo, Brazil - Atta sexdens ASBM2 | ecosystem: Host-associated > Fungi > Mycelium > Unclassified ...
GATTTAATTATTTTTTTTTTCAAAAATTAATTATTAATTTTTTTTTAAGTTTTCTCTTCTTTTTTTTTTTTTTTTTTTTTTTTTTTTTTTTTTTTTTTTTTTTCCTTAACTCCTCACAGAGTGAACTCAGGGGATGGGGAGTTATTATCGCGCGCAGCTATAAAGAGTTAATCACCGCAACAACGTGGTGCGCGCGGCACGTTGTCGCGTGAGAAAATTTTTCGCTCCACGACGCCCAGGAGGCTCGAGAAAGCTCCCGGGGTGTCGGAACGATGAGAACGAGCTCCGAAAATCTAAAGGGCGTCGCCCTATCCTTGTCTCTGTGTGCAGGGGTGATGGTGAAGCAGGAGGCGAGGGACGACGGTTACGAGACGAGTCCGGACCTCGAGATGAGGAGCACCGGCGGTGACAGCAGTCAGCAGTATCACACGCCGCTGACACCACACACGCCGCACACACCGCACACGCCGCACACGCCCCTCACGCCGATATCGGCGACAGCGCATCAACCCCAGCAGCCGGGCTCGACCGCCTCCACTCTCGGACAGGTGAGTTTTTCATATTTGCCTACCCTGCCGCCTCTGACCAGCCCCCCCTTACTCCTCCCTGCCATCTCGTTCTTTTCCCTCGAGCTCTTTTACATAGCGACTCATAATTATCACGATGTCTCAAAAATAATCAGAGGAATATCGGAAAGTATCTCGAGAAAAGATGTATCTCTCGTATCACAAAATCGTGATGTTTGAAGGACTATAATTGAGACGTTTTGCGGCTAAATTACAACGTTGAAATGTCGAGAATATAATGCTACGCTTGCAGAATATGTATATATTCGTGTGATTGCTTGTAATTATACCGTGAGGTTGCGTGTGATGGTCGTACGGCATATTCTCAATCGATCTTACGTCAGAATTTTGGATTATATGTAACATTTCATCTAATTTAACACAACAAGCTGAAATTAACGCTCGTATATTTTCGATTATCTACGTGAATATATAAAAAATTTAAATCCTTGATATATATATATTCGAAACGATTAAATACTCTCTTTTGTAATAAAATAATGCTCGTGTAACGCATTGATAATAATATAAAATTTACTGTCCACACGATACGATTATCTCGAAATTCTATAACGCGATAAAGTGCGCGATTTAAAATCTGTAGTTCAGAGACGATGATATTTATAAACAAGTAATAATTAAATAAGAAATAATGCGATCGAAGTCGATATGAAACTATGATAAGTCTTTGCGATCACGTATTGTGACGTATGTTCAGCGATACTCGATAATCGATAGAGAAAATATATGTTATTACGTACGTAAGAAAAAAAAAAACGCACATAAAACATCAAACTTATTAGCCAATAAAAAACGCAGACGATTCTCATTAGGAACCGCTGTATTGGCGTATCTAGCACCTCGCAATCAAAATTATGAGCAATAAATTGCAATAAAGACGCACGCAATCGTCACTCCGGGATTTTCGCAATGCCGCGCGCAGCGATTTGCATTTTCATGTTAGTTTTACGATCTACTTACGCAACATTACCTCTGTTGCGGTACAATGAAAGCCGTGGATGGGCCCCGCACACGCGGTGTTACTTATTTTCCAGTTAATACGCGGACGAGAGATCTTTAAACGAGTTATTCCGCGAACGTTTATATCTGTGTAATTTCTTTGATTGTTACGTAATTACGAAATTTAGCGCAAAACGTGCGATGAAAAAATTTCTGTTAATAAATATCATGGAAATATAATTTCATAATATTTCAGCGTTTCACCGGTTTCACGTTGTTCGATGAAAAATCCTTTTATATTTTTATAATGAAAACCAGATTCATTAACGAAAGGAAAAAATAGAAATTAATTTCTTAGAGAATTTTTCCCGAAAAGTAGCAAATTTAAATGACACATTTCATGATACCTATATATTTATATATCTGCATCAAGAGTTATATACAAGATATAATTCATATATTGCGAAAGAAATACAGAAAGGGAGTTATTGCAGCCTTCCAGCGGCTTTTGGCTTTTTCGCATTACAAACCGGCAAAATAAAAGCTTTTACAAATGTGTTCGGTTGAATATTTTGACGGTGGTAATTTTCAGGGATTTCAATCAGAACGCACATTTTCCGCTCATGAATTAATTGCAGGTTGCCCAGCTCCCCCAATTTGGCTATCGGCGCTATCGCGCGCGAATTACAGAAATTTCATCCGATATTAAATTGCCATTATATCCGCAAAGTTGTTATCTGCTGTCGGGATCGATAGTCTTTTTCTCGAAAATTATCTCGTGACGTGACGACCGATCGATCTCGGTTTTACCGGCTCCTCATTTTAACGAATGAACGGCCGACGAGCGAAGCGAATTTCCGTTGATCGAATTGTTAACCGTGAACACGTCCCGGATTTATCGAGTTCGCATTATCACGCTTCTCTTTTCTCGATCCTATTTCACATTGTTTTACTTAACCCTTCCCTAGATTTTGTGACGTCCAATTGTTTCTGCGTAAACGAGCCAGGCATTCATGGTATAGATTCCTTTTTCCGAGACAATTGAAGAAATGAATAGCCTAAAAGGAACGTCACTTTCACGAAAGTTGCATTATCTTTATAGAAAAAAAATTAATAAGATCGAATTATTGTGTGTGTGTGTGTGTATTTCGATTTCTCTATATATTTTTCTTTATATATAATTGATTTTTTTCTTTTGAATGTAATTCAATTATTGCTTGGGAAAGACAGACGAAAAAGAGGAGTTAGATAAGCGGTGATGTACGTTTGCTTTTATTATCACAACACAACGGCGCGACGGATATTTTCCCGAAACGTATAGATTAATGGCTCTTCAAATCGATAAACAAACATCCTTTGCCCAATGTCTCGCAATAAAAATTTCCTATATTTACCTATTTTTTTAACGCAAATATTGTGCTTTAACATCGCTGGTAAAACAAATCTGTGCGTTACTTTCGCGACACTCGCCACGGTCCTTTTGTTTGCAAATAATAACAATGGGACATGCGCGAACGTATGTTCTTATCGTGTGGAATATTGTCGGTGACTTTCGAGCGAAATCCGAGCCCTGTGAAAAAGGGTAGGGATAACGTGTTATCGGTAACTACCAGTCAGTGCGGCTCTTATCTTCGTGGGATTTCGACCTCGATTTTGCAGGGTTATCACCGGGTCAAGAGCGCGGATATGCCGACTAGGAAAGTACCACATAGTCGGGAGACCAGGTCGAAAATTGCAAACGAAAGTATGTTTATGTGTATTGCGATAAAAAACCTCCGTCGGATTCACGTAATCTCTTATGCTTTCATTTCCGTGGGCGTTGAAAAAAGCAACGGGGGTTCTTTCCGAGTGAACATTAAATGCGACTCGTTACAAAAGCACTATTTTTCTTATATATTTGTGAACGAAAATAGACACGGGAAGTAGACGTTGCGTTTTCGCCAATTGTACGAAATATTTTGCATCCACATTTGCTAAAATGAACAAATGATAGCGAGAACATTTAAAATTAAGAGTGGTGAATATGCGAATATTGATACGCTAAATTATCGCATTATTGACAGCCTTCAGAATACAATAACGGAATTGTTGAATAATTTCTGATTTCATCGAGCGGGATAGCGCTTGAAGCATTTATTTTAGTAAACGATATCGGATTTTTGCGCGAACGTCGAGAAGAGTCAGAGAACAAAACGTCACTTGGATACCTGTCGCGTTAATCATCTAATACCAACCTCGTTAATATCATCACGACAAAACTCTATCGACGTAAGGAACTTTCCAGATAATTTGACCTCCTTTATATTACTGACGTGCGCGTTTCACATCTTGTCAGATATTCAATTCTTATAAAGCTTGTCATTCATCCAAAGCAATTAGCTTATGTAGCCAATGTTACGAATCTTCTTCTATTTTTTTCTAATTTCATATTCAAAAAGAGGTAGAAAATCACTGAAACCTCAGTTGATTTTAGCTAATGCAAAAAGCAGACGGTACAAAAAATGCAACGGGAGAAGAACGGTGATCGCGTCAGTCCGTAACACGCGCAATTTGCAAAAAAAGAGACACAGCTGCACATTTTACAACCGCGAATGGCTGATACGTTGTACGTGGCCGCGTATTTTCGGTCCATGTGGCAATTGCGCTATTACTATTTCCCCAAGGGCATCAAGAGAGACAGAAGAGAGATAGAAGAGAGAGAGAGAGAGAGAGAGAGAGAGAGAGAGAGAGAAATATACATACATATAGCACCGGTTGGGATACGTACGTTTTATGATCGCCACTGTACGTGTTCGTGATCGTCGGTACATGTTTTACGTCGGGATTGTACGTGCTCAGGAGAAATTTCATTTTTCCGCAGCCGACCACCTGCGAAACTTGCGGACGCGACGAAAAATTTCGCGGCGTAATTTCGAGATAGAATTAAATTAGGCTGGAACATCAACCGTCATCGCGATTCGAGATATCACAAGGATAATTCGCCGTGACTGGTGCGCCAGCATTTTTCTTTCTTTTGCCCGCATGTATTATTCAGGAAAACGCGAGAAATTCGGTCAGTAAATATACGGTTTACCCTTGTAATAAGGTTTACCCTTAATATCGCATCGGAATTTATCGTGAAATATTTGAAGCCTTATATTAATTTTTTTTTTTTAGATTATATATTAGATACGGTTAACGATTTTTAATTATGAATCAAGATGCTCCGCAGAATTGAAATATTCAACGAAGAAACAGAAACGTCAAACACTTTCTCTAATCTTCCTATCTACCGTCCTTGATCTCTAGCACTTCCGTACCATTTGGTTGCGATTCTTCGACTAGATTCCAAAATCCTTGCATTATCCCAGCGGGACAAAACGGCGCCGAATATAATAAGCTCAACGTATCCACCAATGTCTGCTGACATTCTTTTCCAGGTCGCGATAAAATGCGAGACGCCGGTGGACCCATATTCGTTTGTCGACGAAGAGATGTCGATGGGTGGCATAAGGACAGCAAGCAGTCCAGGCGGCGGTGGCGGCGGCAATCCTGAGAGCATGACGTGTCCGGGCGGCGCCCAACCTGGGCTAGGTACACCCACGACGCCGCCCGGGGCGCTGTCCGGGCCACAACATCATCAGATGAATCTTGTGATGAACGGCGCTGCCAACGTCAATCCGCAGCTGGCGCATCAGCCAAAGAAGCGAGGCCGCAAAAAAAAGTCAGAGATGATACTCACCCCTGAGGAGTAAGAGTTTAACATATATAATCACAATTGCGATTGTCAACAACTGCGATTATACTAACTTCGTAATTCTAAATACATATTTTGCTATTATGTACCTTTTGTTACAATTCAATTACATGCTTGCATAATCGTGACAATTTTTTTATACACCTTAGATGACACTTGTCGGGTACGTCATAAGACTCGCTATTTAAGAAAAATTTTAATTCAACATTGTAAAAGCCCACTGCGAAATATCGTTCACGGATATTTGAGGTTGACTGCGCAACAAAAAAGATTCATTTACGGTTTCAACCCTTTAAGGATAAGCATCATATTTTCACGTATACCAACGTGGTCAGAAGGAATTAAGTCAAAGTTAATATTAAATAACACTTTATACTTTTGCAAAATTGAGTTCAGAATTTCTATCTACAGTGAAGAAATATTAATAATAATAATAATAATTATTATTATTATTATTATTGCAAATTAATGAGTACAAAGAGGAGTGGAACTAAGAAGGAACGCGGATCGGTCACGAAGCCGCGACTCAATATAACTAGAGTTAGTTATATATTTGCATGCAGCCACGGTTAAAAATATCCGCTCTGCTAACAATGTCCGTCTGACCGGGCACCATGTTGTTGCTGATCCGATAGGATCTTCAGTTGCGCTTATTTTTGTGAAGCTGGCCGAAAACTTAAAAATAGTTCCGCATATTAGGAACGTAACACGATCAGATGCGCTATTACGAAGATACGTTAGAAGATAACGCGCTCATTAAGACGTTAATTGAAGATCTAAGAGAGAATTATTCATACTCTCTTGACATGTTGTACATCGGTATATCTATTTAATTGAATACCCCTAAACACAAAGGCCCATTTATGCTAACGTATAAAAATTCTGCTCCGTTTCCTATCACTTTTTTATGAAATTGCGCGCTACTTTTGCATAAAACTTGAAAGGAAGAACGGCGTACACAAATATATTAATTAGCGTGATCAATCATCTATTGTACATTTCACTGCAGAACTACTAATTAACATTTTTTATTTACAAAATATTTTAACTCACTAAATTTTATTCGCGCGTTCATTAACACTTGTGTCCAGAATATCAAAAAATTATTTTCCTAACATTTTTTACAAGAAACTATGTCGGAAATGTTATAATATTAATATTAATCGACAGACTAATAGTTTAAATTTACAAACTGACACGAAAGCCTTAAGCCACGCTTACATAGAGGTACTTAAAGTATAAAATGTTATTGTTTTCAAGATTGACCCCTCTGTTACATATCAGCGTTTTATTATCGGAGTGAACGTTATGACACTGTCAAGACATGCTTTTGATCCGTTTCAAATTTTAATCTCTTATTTTAATTTACGATGACGACGCTCTGCAATTCTCTCGCGACTTACGATATATCATTATTTTCTTGTGACCTTGTTGACTCCGTGAGCACAATTTTCATTTCTATTGTCCTCTATCATTTTTACCTTCTCCAACGATTTTTTTAAATCTCAGCTTGAGTCTTTATCGCCATTCAGCTTACTAACTGCGTTGGATAACTTGCTTTTACTTTGCAAATGCTCCACAATGGTCGCATACAAAAGGAGAGAAAACTGTATATATAGACTCTGACTGTGATTTATTTATTGCTATGATTATTAAGATTGTAACGCTGAAGATGACTCAAACAGGAAACGTACGAATATGTGATGTTGCTAATTAAATGTATATCTCGAAATCTTTAACAACCAAAGATTGACTCCTATAGCTTTCTATATGATTTTTTTTACTGTTTGTTGTATTTTCATAATGTTTTATTACCCAGTATGTTTTGTTTAAAAAAAAAAAAGTAAAGTTCGTAAATTGCATTTTGCCATCGTCATTTTATCTTGCGAGATCCGAGCTTATTCATCTCGATGTATTCACGACGGCTTACAAGTCCCAGGCCGATACAAAACGTTACATTGTGTTACAGTGTCGCAAATCGAAACGCGAAGTGTCCAAGACGCGCGCGAGTTCGTCGGCTTGACAAAAAGCAAACGCGGAAAGCCCGCGTGTCTTCTGCCGATCGAGAGAAATAGTTGTGCGCCTTTCGCTGAATCGTATGACGCAGCATAAAGGAATCCAGCGTATTATTAAGGCCCTCTGTATCCATTTTTTTTTTTTTTTTCTTTCAGAGCGGAACTCGCAGAGGCCAAGAAACGTGCAAAGACGTACAAAGAGAGGAAGAAGCACGACAGGTTCGACGGCATGCCGGAAGAGGAAGTGAGCAAACGCGTTCTACCGGACCATCTCACCAACAACCTTGACATTATTATAGTAAGTCTATGTATAATTATTTCTAGAGATTCTCAAATAAGAGTTTGGACGCGAGCCGAAGTTTTGTGAGCAGAGTAGTAGTTTAACAACAAAAGTTTGCGAGAGAGGACATATATTTACTGTTTCTTTCTCTTTCTCATCTTTTTTTTATCTATTTCTCTCTCTTTTTCTCTCTCGTAAATTATTAAAACATGATTACTAAAAAAAGTGGCTTTCTTAAATTCAGACTCTTATTAGAGGATCTCTATAATTATTTCATATTCATATTAGTATCGATTCATATAAATCTAAACTGACCTATGACTTATAGCTGTTCTTTATCACGTATCAATATTGCGTCATCTTGTCAAGTCGTGTAAATTTCCAGAGAACATTCTATATACCACGTATATAAGCGCAGCTATAACTTTACATTAAAGGTGCTTTAGACAGCTAACAATAGTTGGAATACCAGATAGAGCGCGCGCGCGTTTCAAACGGATCATCCAGTATCGATAAATTGAATTATACGCGAGATTGTCTCGCGAATCGTCTCGCACTAAGTAAGCGACGTTTCAATTCTGCGATGTTCCACTGCCGAACGGTAATAATAATTCATTAAATCACGTCGTAACATTAACAACAATAAAAACATCAATTTCACCGGCTCACGCATTTCTGCCGGCATACACCGCGTATACGCGCCGCGGCACGTAATTTATAGCCCGGCATATATCGCGGCCGTGCGTATCATTTGTAATGCCGCATTACCAATGCGCCGCGATGTCGTTCTTGATCGAATGACGGTAATTAATCCGATACGCGCGTGCGGCATGGTATGATCCGACTCGGCTCGGCTCGGCTCGGCTTTAACCAGCGCGAGAATCCATCTTGGAGTCACCGCCGCGCGAAAACGCGAGGATTCTCTGCACGCGGCAACGACAAATGGCAATCGCCGCCTCCACAACAGCCGGCCTAATCGCTTTAATGATCCGTGTGCGATTCGGTTATCACGCGGCACGCCGGTCATTGCGTTCCGTCAGCACAGAGAGAAAGAGAAGTGGAGAGAACAAGAGAGAAAAACTCGCGGTTTAGTCCATAAATTCCTCATCCTAAAATTTCATGACTTTTCTCTGATTTTCAGATAAAATTTCATGATTTTCCCCGATTTTCAATAATATTAAAAAATTTTTTTGTTTTCTTCATTCTGATTTGGAAATAAATATTTTGTTGAGAAATTTATGTAGCAATATAAATTACTATTAATGTTGCTAAATTGTATTTGTATTTTTAATTGTTAAGTTGGTAGTATTCCAAAGGTGTGATGAACATATTAAATGTGTTTAAAACTGAAAATTTTTATTTTCCCTGTTTTGCAAAAAAGTTTTACAAAATTCTCCGATTTTTGCCTGATTTTCCTGACCGCTTTTAATTTCCCTGACAATCCCGTGATTTCCCTGATTTCCAGTTTTGTGGCAGCTCTGAAATTGTTTGACCACACGGCCAGTTTCGCTAATATTGGGAAACTTAAATCTTTGTTGACTTCTTGTCTTTTTGCGAAACTAGAAAGAACTATAGGAAAGATTAAACCTAATTAGAGGTTAAACTTAATTAACACGAAATTAACAATAAATAAGTTATTAATTGTTCAACAGCACGAAATATATTTTCCGAAATGAAACTGAATCGGAGTAAAATGAAGAGTATCGTCAGACTTGATAAGTCAAATTGTCCGTCAGAGAATTATTCCGAATTCGTCGGCGGATAAAGAATCGACATTGCGATCGGTTGAAATCCGAAAACAATTTCGGACGATTCAGTTCTACGTACGTGTCATTTTCGTCACCGCGCGTTAGCGTGATCTTTATTGAATGCAAGCGAGAGAATGGGAATTACGTTCTCGTTACAAACGCGACGACCCGCCGCGCGTTGATCGATCACCCGATACCGGTGTAAACGGGTATAAACAGTTTAACGGGTGAGCATCATGGTCATTACGAGTGATTGTTATAATCCGATATGCGGCCGTCGTTATCAAAATTGGGGTGACTTAAATGACGGAACCGAGAGGCTCGTAACGATTTCAGTATTTTAATCGTATCACAACATCCCCGCAACGTAGCTTGATTTATATTCAACCCCGATTCTCTTTAGAATAATGAAATTGTCATATTTTTGACAGCGCGCGCAATTATGTAGTATTATGATGAGTGAGAGCGTATTATTGAAGCAATTTGTCGATTAATGTACAAATATTAAAAATTTAATTACTATGGTATTGATACATGTTCTCCCTGTATATCTCATGGTATAGAATAATTCTAAAAAGCTAAATAGATTCTAAAACTCGTTAACTATCCGATCATGCATGAATTTTATCGAGTTAACTCAATTTTTGCAACGCGCGTAACTTAGATCACTCGCGACGTTTTTTTTTTTTTCAAGAACGAAAGAAAACTCCAGATCGTTCTCATTTTCTTTCTTTCTATAAGAAAGGGCATGTACGTTATTTATCGGAAAATAAGGCACGAACGCTGTCGGCCATTTTCATTTGGGGAGTCTGTTAACGCGCTCTACGGTCCATATTCATATATTACCCGAAACGAGTTGTCACCGTGGTCGATCATCCGTCAAGCGGTGTAAACGCTTTAACGGGCCGTGGGCAATTCGGTTATTACGCCCGACGTTGTAATCGAACGCAGCGGGACACTGTTCGCTGCTCCCCATAGAATGCACCCCCTTGTGCACCCCCAACGCGACCACCCTCCTCCTCCTCCTCCCTCGCCTGCTTGTCCGTCCGCCCCCCCCCCTCCTCCTCCTCCTCCTCTCTCTCCTCTCATTTCTATCCGTCTCTCTTCCGCTCTGCGTTCCGTTCCTACGTGAGCGACGCGCGTTGTTTTCAATCGGTGACAATTCCACACCCTTCCTCACGTCCAACCACCACCTCGTGGCCACCCCCGCCCGTCATTTTATCCTCGTTTATCCCGGCCGCCATTCGGCGCCGGCCGAGCGGCTAACGCATTGGCGTTAACGCGCTAATGCGATACGTACTTTATGTCGACGGCGAGCTGCGGGGAATGGGGATGGAGACACACGCAAACATACACGCACGTTATACGCACGGAGAGTTTGGGTTGTACAGCAGGAGGAGGACTCGTTCGTACGCGACTAATATAACGCGATTTTGACGACGATATATGTTGTACCGGCTTTCTCTCTCTCTCTCTCTCTCTCTCTCTCTCTCTCTCTCTCACTCACTCGCTCTTCCTCCCTCTCATCAGAATCGAAGGTGCGATCGAGAAATGCATTATCCGAATCGCAGAGATACGCGGGGATTCCTCAGGAGGCGCGTGAAGCATGTGTTGCGCACTCCACGCGTGCTTCAAAGAAGTGTACTTCATATGAAGAACTATTAAAAAATAAGCAAGAGCCAAATTTGTAAATCATGTCTATGCTTTACGCCACATTAAAATGTCCATTTTTTTTTTTTATTAAACATTTTTCAGGAGTATATACACTGTTAAATACATATAGCTCGTAATGTTAAATTGATATAACCAATTGATATAACCAATTTGAGTTATTTATAATTATTTCTATAGATCACTGCTGTTATGTAATGTGTCGTTAATTTAACTAGAATAATGGAGTTAAACAA
>Ga0157364_1007606_pt1 | contig 11212 bp, 7 predicted proteins | sample AttsexASBM2_FD_111476 | JGI IMG/M metagenome (GOLD analysis project Ga0157364, IMG submission 111476) | Fungus gardens microbial communities from leaf cutter ant in Ribeirão Preto, State of São Paulo, Brazil - Atta sexdens ASBM2 | ecosystem: Host-associated > Fungi > Mycelium > Unclassified ...
ACTCTATATGTAAATATATATATATATATAAAACATACACACACACACATATATATATATATATATATATATATATATATATAGATATATATATATATATATTTATATTTATAGACGCGTAAATATAATCGTTAGGATGCGTATATACAAAATATGTACAAATATAGATATTTTAGTTTTATTCTTTCGTTATCACTCTCCTTTCATTTCTAACGGCCAACATCTACATCGTGGGTTTCTTGATATATACATAATATGGCATCCGTTATCTTGGAGATATCTCTCAAGCTATCAACGATCTGAATTAACAATTAAGATCTTTCTATTTCCCGTATTAACACTAAGATGGTCAAGCTTGTTTTGAATGCAAACAAGACAAAAATTTCCTTAATTTTTTAATTAAAAATTTTAAATTAAGAAATTTGTATGTAAAACAACATCGAAAAGATTTCCTTTATCTACACTGCATTAAAAATTTTATCGATCTTTAATTAATTATCAAAATTTTTATCATTTAGAGCAATCGCAAAAATGATCGTTCTAGTATTAAAAGCGACATCCAGAAATTTTTCTTTTCCGCAATATTTTTATTATATTTAAGTTTATTATGTATATTTTTATTATATATTTTCATCATCGCAATTGATGAACATTTTGTTTAAAGTAACACAACTTTCATTCTAAAATCCATTATTACGATAAACTTTTCTTTTATTTCCAAATAAAAAAATTGACATTATAAAATCATCTAGACAAATGCAATAGTAAAATAAAGTGTCTATGACTGATGTTCAAAAATATTATTTCCTATATAGTTTTATTAATATTGAAAGTATAGGTATTCATGTTTGAATCAGATATGTAGATATTTACTTTGAACCTTAAAAAGCAGTTATTAATTTGAATTATCAAATTATTATTTATTTGCGGAATATTTTTTGTTGTCGCGCTTCTGTCTGAATGCTCATATATCCACGGTGTGATAACATGAGCAACATAACGACGTGAGAGTTTATATTGTCTGGTAAATCGTGATACAACTATCGAGGTTTATTACAAATAATTATAGTTTAACCATCTTACGCCAGTATCAATATGGCAAATATATATATTACATAAAAAACTATGCAATCTAAGGAAAAATTATCTTTTATTTATTTATTACAAAAGAGAGAAGAACCATCTCCTCGTCAATTGTATCACGATACCCTTGTATCGGATACCCTGTATATACTAGCGGCACTTTTCTCACGCGACTAATTCAACAATAAGGCACATTGTTGCACAATCTGCTGGTAAAGGAGTGTTTGCACAGTTCGAGACAAAGATCATAATGTCGTTCTATACATATAAATCGCCGAAAATGACATCATGATCTCTTTGTGATCACTCCGTCCTTTCAATTTCTTGGCACCGACGGCCTCAAAAGTACCACAATCTGAAATCCCGGATGATGAAGGCCTACGTTCTGAGAACGATTGGGAAAAGGCAGTCTGTTTTTACAACTTTACCAAAAAGAGCGAAGAGAGAATTATTGATAATTTGGAAAATTTTAGCTAAGACTAAAAAAATAAATTGCTGATTAATTTGCTGCTTGGAAAATTAATGAGTAAAACTTGTGCGAGTATTTTGTTTTATTGAAATTCTAATTTAAAAAAAAATGCAAAATCTGAGCATAACGAAGAATTGGGCTTTATTAGATTTGAAAGTTTCGTCAGAATTGGTACGCACGAAGGACACTTGAATATTTATTTTCACTGGATTTATTCGTAATCCGGAAAATCAGAATTAGGAAACCAAACGCGTTATAAAACGGCGATACCGGAGTCGGAGCAAAATTCGCTAGCCAACCTGGGCGGAGCCTTTTTTCGTTAGACTTTCAAGTCGCAGACCAGCTGCTCGGTGGGTCATGTGCTCCGATGCACAGAGGGAACGAATGACGCGACATGCGAGGATGTCGCAGTCGCGATTCCGCGACATAGACTCAGACGAGTCGGATTAAACAATTAAATAGCCTATCGTAAGGAGTATCGTTTAAATAATTTACGTTTCTGTATATATACACACAATCATGCCCGTGTTCGCGTGTAATTCTCGCTGCTGCGTTCATTGAAGAGTTGCTTCTGACATCCAGCATTGGCACATGCACCGTTATCACTGGTCATTGATTACATCGTCGGTTACAGCAGTTTTGCAATTTCGACGACAATACTTTATGTATCTTTTCGAGCTTTTTGATGCGCGTATTTTACAATCTGCGCATGGCACCTGGGATTCAGAATTAGGAGACCGCGGCTTTGCAATTATTATTTCTCTTTCTCTTTTCGTCTTTTCCTGCTACTTCAAATTCAAAGAGAAACACATCTATGAACGCGGAATTGCAGCTCCATCGCGCGATAGCTGATGATAGAACTGGGACATACGCGATTTTTTTCCGGTCTTCATACTTCCACACCGAGGACCCGATCAACAACATATTCGTACCTCTTCGGCTCTCCATTGCCATTCTTCTCAGTAGATTTCGGTAAAACTTCCCTCTCGCCGTTTTCTGAACTTCGCGCTTCGGTCTCCACCGCCGGTCGACCTTTAGCATTCACAGATTTACTGTCGACATTGGACAATGCGACTTCGTCTGCGTTGACAATCACGGCAACAACATTTGTGGCACTTCGATCCGTGACACTGTTGCTCTTCGTGACAGGCAATGCACTTCCACCGGAAATGTTGTTCGATCGCGTTGTTGTAGAATTTATAAAAGCACTAGTGACAGGCTCCGATGCGTACTTTCTGTGCGTGTGTGATGTCGAAGAACATATACTTTCAGCCCCGAGCTCCTCAGGTGGTAGAACAGGAACATTCAAATTCACTCGCGTAAAGAAAGCCATCTTTTCTCTGGAAAAAGATAATATTAATTTATCAAATGATCTTTATAAAAGATAATATTTTTTTCCTATTAATCTTTATATAATCTTCAAAATTATCAGAAAGTTACAGATTTTCATCGCAATTCAATTTATTCGAAGACATAACTTTTGATTAACACTCAAAAATTAACATTTTGGATTAATAGTTATTTCGGACATCAATTACTTCATTATTTTAAGTATTATGAGATATTATAGATATTCGAATCCAAATCACAAAAAAACTGAAATAAAAGATAAATTTTGCAATAAAGAGAAACTTGTCACTTACTTGAAGGAAATCATATCGGGTTTTCCCTTCCCAGCTTTTGTTTTCCTCAACTTGTAAATCTCTTTTGAAGTTTTCTTTAACATCTTCTCCACTTTCTTATCCTCAAGGCTTTTACCGTTCTTGCCACTTTCGGCCTGTGCTATGAGATTTTGAAATTTCTGATCTTCTAGCAGCCATGTTGCTAAGTCGGCATCGCCTCTTTCACGCGCTTGTTCTAGTCGTTGTTTCAATTCTCGTAACCTACTAAGCTCATCTTGGAGATTATTCAGTTTAGCATGCTGCGCCTGGAGATCTAATTCGAGATCCAAAGACGTTCTGGCTGTCGGCAGCAAATGAGACGACTTCTTCGTGGTTTTGTAACTGAGAGCGGAGGACGGTCGACGCCATCGCAGGGAACGTCTTTCTACTGAGTTCCGTTGGAAAGGTCCGCCTCTGCGATAAAGCGGCATACTACTGTCGCTATCGCTGCGATTAAGCTATGTAAAACAAGATAAAAAAAAATTTAATTCAGGAAAAAAGACAGATTTTTTGCGAAAACTCGCATTTAAAGGTATATAAAGAATTCAATACAAATTCATGAAAAGCAAGTAATAAAAATTCTTCAATTTTTATTGAGGATTTATCGAAATTTTAAATTTTTGTTAAAAACTTTTTTATTCTGTACAAAATTTTGTATGGAAAAAGTAAATATATCAAATATATAATAGTCAAGAAAATTTGATTAAAACTTACTCGACAAATGTAATGATTTCTGCTAACGGCTGCGCTAGGTGAGAATGTTTGACTTCTTTTAATCACAATAGAGTTTTTGTCATCATGAATAGCGCCGGGTGCAACACCAACCGCAGAAAGTTTTCTTTGCTTGCCCTGTTCCGGAATAAACACGCATTCAGTGTTTGTTTCCTTGTCCTGCGTTTGCCTCATTTCCTCGTTCAATTCTTCGTCTTCCTGTTATATTATAAATGGAAAATCGTTACATTTAGAATTGATATTTTCTTAATAAAAATTCCTATAGTCTCGACAATAAACAATTTAAAATTCAGTGCAAGTAATTTAATTCTCATAAAAAAATAATGCTAATCATAATGGTGGTAAAAAAATATTAAGACTTATTAAATCAATGACTTTTAATCGCTTGATGTCCACGATTCATCTGATAGTAAATTCAAAGCAATCGAAACATTAAATAAATATCATTTATTAGCAACATTGCTTACCTCATGCTCCAAAACATCCTCTAGAATATTATCCTCCACCGTAAATTCCACAATGATACCTTCCTCGTCGCTGTCCTCGCTTCCACTTTCACTACCATCATCCTCATCCTCTTCTTCTGGACTACGTAGACAATTCAGCTCTTCCAACCTTAACGTTACGGCTGACTGCAACTCGTCTTGATTCCTTGTCAAGGTGGACGTTTGGGAACTGATTATCGTACTCTCGTCACTACTCTCTTCTTTCATATTCTGTACGCTCCTGTATACCGAAATATCCGATTCTTGCTTGTCATGCTTCGTCAATCTGACGTTCATAGAGGTGCCGTTGGTACTGGTACCGGGACTATCAGATGGATGCATGAAGCGGAAGGAGAGTATATTGTACCATTTCACGCTAGGAGATTCTGGACTAAAGTCTGCCAACGAGACTTGTGCAGAACCCTGTAATCAAATCAGTAAAAACCAGAATGACAAATGACTATGTTCTCTCTCAATTTAGCAACAATTATAACTGTTTTTTTTTTCAAGAATATATGAAATTTTTGTCAAAAGAATTGAATATTACTTCTCCAAGTGTATCTCAGATTTTCGATCATAATACACTATTAAGTGAACATCGTGATAAAATTATTTCGGAGTGAGGAGTGAAACTTGTCACATAAATAAAATAAATTTCAAAAAAAGTATACATACCAAACATTTCTCGGCCTCAGTGCACCAAAGTGTAACTTGCAGTGTTTTCGTGTATAATTTGTTAAGCGGCACGGCGATCGGGAACGTTTCGCCGAAAGTCGGTTTTCGCAAGTCCACGACGGATTTCGTGCAACACGCATGATTGATGGGTAATTGCATCGGCAGCAGTGCGGCTTTGATATATCTAAAATGCGAAATAAAAACATTATTTTTATAGATAAAAGGGCATTTCAACGCGTAGTTTGTACTTTCAGGTCATGGACTCTTGCGAGCTATCAATTATTCTTTAAAAGAATATTCAGACGAAAACAAATAGAATTCGAGAGAAAGCTCTCTCTCTCTCTCTCTCTCTCTCTCTCTCTTTCTCTCCTTCCTTCTCTTTTCATCGGCGGGATTGGAAAACGTGAGTTCACCGCATGAAAGATGGATCATTAATCAAACGCTCCCGTGTAACTATATACATTAATCTGTCTCTCTTCCTCAACCGTCGAAGCGTCGTGCCGTTTCGTGAATTTATGGCCGGTGGCCGGACACAATGGCCGCGAGAATAAATTCCTGAGTGGCTGTAAAGCTAATTGCGAGACATGGTATCGCTGATAATAGCCGATTCTTACGTAACGAAGGTGAGTGCGACACGCGGCTGGTCAATGATCCAGACACGAGTGCGCGACAAAGATTTCATAATTACATTCCAATTTCAAAGACGTCAGTAGGAGCCCGAGTGATCGATTGACTAGCCAACTTGGGTCATTAAGATCGTCGATTGCAAACGGGGAATAGACAAAAGTCGAGTGTATTTGCGTAACTCGTCAGCAGGTTGATCTAACATTATGCAATGAAGTTATTTAATCGGTAAAGTTATTTTTGAAAATAAAATCTCGTTCATGGATAGCTTGAGATATTTAACGGCGGTTATATCACGATATTAACTAAGACATAAATATTTATGTTTTCGAAGAAAACAAATAAAAATTGAAATGTAACTAACGCAATGACTGGAATATTGAGATGTAGTAAATATATTGCTTAAAATATATCGATTAAAAATAATTGAAAATAATAGAAAAATAATAGAAAAAAAATCATCATGTAGGTACTCACACTTGCGCGTTATCGGGTATGAAAAGCGCGGCTAAATTTCTCGCTCGTTCAATGCCAACATGAAGTAATCCGTCACTCACTGAATACCTGATAAATATAAAATTATAGATTTCAATTCAGTTATTCGTTTCATCTAAATCATCACAAGAATGAAAGCAAACTTTCGCAAAAATAAAATAAGTTTGTATTATAATAATTTTTCGTAAGTAAGTTAAATAAATAAATAAAAATTTCGTAAATAAGTTAAATAAATAAATAAAAATAATGTTTACACATAATTTAAAAAATTATAATTATTTAAAAAATTATATTTTATTATAAAAATAATAGATATATGATTTATCATATAATAATCTTTCTGCAGCATTATGTTTTCATATATTATTTTTTATAATGTTCACATAATCGTTTTATAGTTTTATATATACATTCGATAATATAACAAATTTTAAATAAGAAAAATAGCAAAAGAAATATACTTTTATAATATGTTGTGATGCTTTTATGCACATTTTTATTATATTTTATTCGATGTTTTTATAATATATGATCCATAAACAAAATATATACCTTAGTTTAATCTGCACTTGTGCGGTTTCTAGGCTCATTTCGCCAGAAGCTAATGGGTCTACATCAGAGATGGGCCCGGACAATCTTTTTCGGTTGCATGCCTCGAAGACACCCGAGTCACCTGCGACGCTTTCATCAGAAACGGCGGCGGAGACGGATCTAGTGTTGGTACCGGAACTACTGGCTCTCGACCTGATCCCAGTAGGCGGTGGTGTTTCGCTGATCGGTGATAAGGGGAGTGGCTCCGGCGGTAGGGACGATGGCGGTACCTGTTGTAGTTGCATCTGCGTGCCGCTCGCGCCAGGCCTGCCCAAACCACTGCCCTGGGACATATTACTCGATTGCAGTTCGACGGGTGGATGGGGACCGACCACGAGTTTCAAACGATCCTGCGTATTAATGGAGCCCAGTTGTTCTTGTTGTGACACTACTCCTTGTTGCTGACAAACAAATCTGAACTCCGACAAACGGTCCTCTAGTTGATTCCCGTCCAGATGAGACGTACCGCTAATCGTTGCTATTGTTGTTGTCATTGTCGTCACTGCAGGTGCCGCTGTTCTCTGATATTGCCTCCTCTGCTGTTCTACCTGTTCATAGGCAGGCGGCGGACCCATCGGCGCATTTTCATACAACGGCGATACCGGCGGGCTTACACTGGACAAACTCGATCTTGGGGAAAGACTGGGCTGAGATCTGCCGGGTGAGGGTGTTCCGACGAGATTACTCTGTTCGGAACCACGCAACAGTCTTTCAACACGTCTGTGGAGGTCAACCATATCGACCGGTCGTTCTTGCTGTAAACTAGCTGATCCCAAACACTGCGGACCACCGTAAATATCCGTGAAGCTAAGTCCAGAACTGAGAGAACCTTTGCTACTCGTCGTGCTGAGACTACCGAGACTGGAACTACTGCTCACCGACAATGTACTAGCGCTCAAAGTTTTCAATTGACCCTCCAACATTGCCATTGAGCGTAGCGCGTTTCTAAGTTGCTGCAGCAGCAGTTGCTTCTCTTCGTGGAGCCGTACGCGATCGGTGATGGTTTTATTTGAAAGTTCAAACGCGGTATTAAGATCTTGCTCAAGCCTACGAATTTCCAACTGGATCTTCTTCATGTCCTGTTGTGTTCTTGTTCGTGGAGTGATGCTACGTAATTCCCTCAATAACTGTTCTTTTTCTTGGAATAATAACAGCTTATCCTTGTCGCTCTCAGTTTGTCCCGGCGTCACTTTTTCTTCGAGATCCGCCAACTGTTGTTGTATATGCTGAATCTGTTTTCTTGCCTCATCATATTGCAACCTCATACGTGCCATCTCGGCCAACCGAGTACCGATCGGTACCAGCTCGCCCGAGAGATCAGTTTGGGAGGCCGTGCTGAGTTTCTCCTGTGGCAAACTGAGCGTGCTAGCTTCCGGACTGCCCTCGCATAATTGCAACCTTGTCAGTTCATCCTTTAATTGTGCCAGCGATTGCATCAGCTCAGCCTTCTCCTTCTCGCCTGAGCTTAAAGACTTTTGTATGTTGCGAAGTTCCGTCATGATCGCCTGCGCTTCCATAATATTGTAGCATCCACCATGATGAGTGCTCAATTTTTGTTCCACACTGCAGAAAGAAGTAGATCGCAGGAGTTAGAATTATTCTCAAGTGTTGTGAGTACTACAAATAACTGGCTGTAATATGATAGTTATTAATAAAAAAAAGCGTCTTAAAATTCAATGATATCTATAAAATTTCAATTTCTTAAATAAAAATTATTATTAGAATAAGTATTATTAAAATAAATGTAAGAGGAGCAAAATTTTTCATAAAATCTTAGTAAAATGCATATAAATAATTTTTGTTACAGACTGAGATTAAATTACTTAAATAAGTTTAATACAAAAATGGGTTATCCGCCGACTTAATATTCATCTATGTAATACCTGGCGAGAGTATCTACTCCTCGTTGCGTGCAATTCATCTCCGCTCGAATTTGCTCGAGTTCTCGTTTTAGTCGAGAAACTCGACTCCTTGCAAGTGCCACGTCTGATTTAAGCAGGTCAGGGTCATATTTGGTACTCAAGGAACTCGAGCTGGAACACACTGCGAACCACAAATGCCCGTCAATATTTTCCAATGGTGAGAACTTTTTTACTTACACTCGCGTTAAAATTAATTTAAAATCGGATATTCGACCACATGTAAAATTCAAAATATAAAAACTACCAATCATGACAAATTCCCTAATTGGCAGCAATGTTCTGTAATTTCATTTTAACAACACAACACTTTTCAAATGACAGGATTGACGAAGCATTCATAAATATCTGCATGTAACGCGCACAGTATATCCAAGTTACTATTTAAATCAGGAACTAATAAAAATCCTCTGTATGTTAAATTACACTCACAACTTGTACGCGATGCGCCAAGGGTGGTTAAGGCGTTATTGAGGTGATTGTACTCATCCTGAGCCAGGCAGAGCCTCTGATGTTTTACGTCATAAATCTCCTTCTTCGCCTATAACACAAGAATTTGAATCTTTTTAAAACAACCTTTTTAAAACAATTGATTTTCATATCAATATTATATAACACTTATTTTCATATCCATCATCACTGTAATTGGCAAAATCTTTTTTTGTAACATATGAGACACGTTAATTAAATGTATTAAGAAAATGATAAAGGATGAAGGAATAATTTATCGTAGTTATGTAATTTTTAAATGGTAGTTATTTAAGTTCTAAGCATTTAGATGATATTGTGCTTCCATAAATAGCAACACTGCATAGTTTGCAATTATTTATTTAGCGATTACGTGCAAATTGCGCGCGCTAGAATGATGTGTTTATAAACGTAAAGGAAAATGATATGTAAAGAAATGTAAGTGAAGAAGATAAAACAAAATTTTTCAAGAAAATAAATCTAAATATCTTCTTTAACATAAAAGAGACTCTTCCCAGCATTCTTTTAAATAATTATTAAAAAAGGAGTTATATTTTCATAAATTAATTAATCAGAATAAAAAAAGATTTATCTTAATCAATATACAATCCTTAATATCATGTGCTGATATACTGTGCTGATATACTGTGTTTAATATGTTTCACAGAAAATATAATTAAATATTCCTATTATGTAGTTTCACGATTATCCCATATATGGTGTCACTGCATTCCGAATATTTGGAAGAATCACACGAGGTTTCTTATGAAAGAAAGTGCAAAGAATACATCACGATATATCGATCTCACTAAAAAGAAAAATCTCGATCGCTCACATTCGTTGGCACACACGTTTCGTCGTAAGAGAATATTTACAATTTTAATGCTTCGATAATAAAATTTTGCGAAGCATCTTCTAAAAGATAAAAACATAACTTTGCGAAGAGAGGCACTAAAGTACACAATTTCCGTTCTCAGAAAAAGGAACACGCGATATCAACTGACGAAACCGACGAGTACTTTTCCAAATATTTGTTACGAGTAATCCCAAGTAAATCCTTACATATTCGCAGTAGTAATACGCTGTAGTGTCGGTATCGTTGCGCTTATAACACTGCTCCCAGTAGAATCTCTGTATCTGCTCATCGTTCTCATAATCATTATGATAGCACATTTTCATGTGATATTGAGACACGACGTTTTCATAGATTTGTTCTTGTTGTTGCTGTTGCTGCGTCTGCTGAATTAAGCGTTGCTGTTGATACTGAAGATATGATGGAGGTTGCAAACTTTTCTGTTGCTGCTCCTGCACTTGTTGCTGTTGATGATGATGATAATTATTCACGTAGTTACGGTATTGATGTGCCGGTACGAGTACGCAGAGGGTGTACTGACGGTCCATGCCGAGTATACGGTGGACTGTGCGCACTCTCTGTGGCTACGCGATACCTTTCTTCCTCCTGTTTCTCCTCCTCCACCTCCGATTTTTCCTCTTCTTCCTCTCTTCTTTCTATTTCTCTTCCTCTCTCTCTCTCTCTCTCTTCGCCTTCTTTCGTTTTTCCACTTCTTTACTTCCTCCTCTCGATCCCGTCTCGTGCCCTCCTGCGCTCTCGTGCACTCTTCTATCTCCTCTTTTCTCCTCGCCTCATCTTCGCGAAGGCCTCCTTGAGACTGGCCGATGTACGGGGTCCGAAATTCCGATCCCCACCTCCGTGGGTCTCAATTTTTAAGGGATCCCACCTTTTTTCCTCTTTTTACCTTCTCTTCCTTCTCTTCTTGCTTCGTCCGGCCAGTCCTGCCTGCCCCTCTTCGGTATCTATCCCTCCTCCAATACCCCTTTTTATCCCTACCACCGCAATCTCGCGCACACAGATTCTTTTCTCTCCAACGGAATGGAGCACAAACTGGCTCCACGTACTCTCTCTTCATCCTCTTCCTTCTTCTCTTCATTATCATCATCATCATCTTCTTCTTCTTCTTCTTCTTCTTCTTCTTCTTCTTCTTCTTCTTC
>Ga0157364_1007607_pt1 | contig 11211 bp, 5 predicted proteins | sample AttsexASBM2_FD_111476 | JGI IMG/M metagenome (GOLD analysis project Ga0157364, IMG submission 111476) | Fungus gardens microbial communities from leaf cutter ant in Ribeirão Preto, State of São Paulo, Brazil - Atta sexdens ASBM2 | ecosystem: Host-associated > Fungi > Mycelium > Unclassified ...
ACTTCAGCAAAGCTCTCAGTTGGCTATCTAGTAGTGGAGATTACAAGAGAACTTGACAAGGAGCCCTTGCTGCATTGCTCCTCTATTTATATAAATTACATGTGATCTATGCTACAACAATATCTACCGGTCCTTATATCCATGCCTCTACCTTATGTCCTCTTACTAAGGCCACCATGCCATATACATATGTCTTGACATCATACTCTTAATCTCTGCTGTACATGTATGCACCATGTATACACCATGAGGAAGAATAGTCCCTTGACGTCATCCCTAACTCTAACTCTGATCTAGACTTCTTTCGATTCTTCTAGACTATTAGTCCTTCCAGACTGTTCTAGACTCTATCACATGACTTCCAGGTCACGTGCTCTTCTTCCATTGTAGACTAATAATAATACTATCTATCTATGTCTGGCTAACCCTAACCCTAGCCAAAGTCTGTTCACACACTTGTCTTATAACAGATTAAGTACTATACTTACCTCTAGCTTGTATCTGAATATCTCTTTCTAAAATTACAATCATATGACAAAGTTAAGCTAGGTATAACTCTTTTCAGTTGAAACTAAGGTTGTTATCTATATAGTATGCTACTTCTGATTTATATTTATATCTTTTTCACTAAGTTCTTGATTATTTGATCTGTTTTCTATATTATATATGTGGATCTCCAGCAAGTGTGAATCATCTTTAACAACATATCTTAAAGCTATAACTAAGTTCTTCTAATAGTTCTACTAAGTTACATGTTATACTTTACATCACAATTTATAATATCTGTAACCATTATATATAATGTCATATCATAGTCCTCTTAGCTGAGTTTAAAGAGGAAAATAAGAAGACTAAACTATAAAAAGAGAAGAGAAATTTGAAAAGAAATAATAAAAGATAGAAGAAATAAAAATGAATAAGTCCACTTTGAAAATTTCCAACACACTCTTACTACCATCTTGTATGGTAGCACCTAGTAGTGAATTAATGAATATATTTGTCCACTTAACAACTTGAACTTTTTATCATGAAATATAAACAATCAAGCTCCAAAAAGTCTTCTGGTTTTATAAAAACTCTACAAATCATTTCTCTAATCCTACTAACAGAGTTTCAAGAAATGTTATATCCAATTTGTCTATGGCTGTAGACTCTTCTTGGGTGAACAATATACCATCACTGAACTTCCAGCATTATCTCAATATTCTTCTAATATTCAAACAGCAGAAGATAACATATCCATGCCTCATGGTCAAAACATGGATATCACTAACACCTGACCTTCTCTAAAATCTTTAGCTATTCCCTATAACAACAACCAATCTATAGACCCAAATCTTTGGGATGGTATCTTCTCCCCTAATTTTTTAATTGGAATCAAAAAATTTCTCAGCAGTGATATCCAAAACATCACATGTTCACTTCTCAGAATAGGGATATTTATCAAGCAATATTTTTTAGGTAATAAACTGGCAAAGGATTTTCTAGAACTTACAGAAATCAGCACTATATCCTGGTATTTAATTAATGCTATCTATGAGTTTAAATGGGATAAGCTCATCATAGACAAATATAACAGATTCTTTTTGAAGATGTATATTAGCTCAATTTGTTATAAAACCTACAACAGCTTCTAGTGCCCTGACAGTAGCTTCAAATGCCCCAATATCTTCTTCCAATTTGTCTAGGTCAAATAAAAGCAAATTAACTAATACTGTCAACTGTTATGATTACAAGACCTTAGAGTAGGTCAAGTAAAAGAATCTTGTATTAGGGTTAAACATAAGAGAACTCGATAGAGAACTCTGTACAGGATTGTCTACCTTATATACTAAAACTCCATGGTCTGTGCTAACTACTTCTAGTCTACCCTAAACAGCCATGGATTTGTCTTAAGGTCAACATGTGTTAAACATACTATATGACATCATCCTTCCAGAACCTTCTATGCTCTTCTATGTGACACATGATCATGTGACTGTTTGTGACTGTATGACAGTAACGTCATGTTAACTCTTACCCTAAGTCCCCAATAAAAAGAAAAGAAAAGAAAATGAAAAATGAGAAAATAAAATAGTTAAAGTCTACTGTCTTGAACTCTGACATCAACAATAAGAAGTTATGTGTACAGACCTCTTTATCTAAGCCTATCAATAACAAGAAGTCATATGCTTAGGCTTCAAAAATCAACATTGAAGATGTTTTACATATTAAAGATGTATTTCCAACTCTATCTCCCAACAAAATCATTAATATTAACAACATTATCAACAAATCAAATATAGTCAAACTGAAGATTAAAATGACCACAAAAAACACAGGTTATTATTCTAATGAGCAAGAGTAACACAGAGGTTATCTTAAATCAAGCTAACTTTCTTATTGTCAACATCAATAAGCATCTTAAATACCTCTTGACAATTACATCTGAATTATTCAAAGAAGTAATCAAAGAAACATATTTATTCAATGATGTCATCCTCATATCTAAGTCTTGTATTATCAAGGCTTCATCCAAATCTAACTTGGCTGTAGTATGAGTTGATATCTGGAACTTGCAAAGTGGTTCCAAAGCTAAGTCAATCATTAACTGTAGTTTCAATGTCAGACAATTTGTTGTCACTATGTATAATATCAATATAAACTCTGAAATCCCTTAATATAAGAACTGTTGAAAGTAGGGGCACTTGACTATAGCTTGCTAAGTACATAGTTCCAGGTGTGTCAAATACAATGGACCATACAAATCTGAGCACTAACAAGAGAAAGCATAGTATTGTAAAGAACACTTGAAGATCAATTCTCCAAGGTTTGAAACAAAGAAGAGTGAGCTCTGTCCTTACTCCTTCAAGTGCATAAACTGTAAAGGGGATCATTAAGCAGACAGTAACACATGTCCATATTGGAGAAATCATTTCAATAAGGGTTGGTATAGTAAGAAACAACAAGAGCTTCATAACAGTAGAGTACATTAGTAGTATTTTTTGTTATTTTCTTTTTCTTTTCTCTTCTATGTAGTTTCAGTTTGTATGTATGTAGCTACAAAGTAGTTATCATGGACTGCCATTGCACTTTATGTAATAAATTGTTGATCTTAAAAAAAAAATTCTGATAGAGCTCCTTATCAAGTTTTTCTTATAATCTCTACTGAAGTTATTTAAGTTATTGTTAAAGTACAGCTTTGAGTTGTCTTGACTTATGGCTGCTGCTACAACACTATCTATTTTTTGAGCCTAGAGTTTAATGATATAGAGTTTGTAGTAATTGACTATAGCAATTGTATACTAAGGATAAGAAGAGAATAAGAGTTGATGCTTTATTTTCTTATACCATTATCTTGTATAGTAGCACCCAACAAAGAATTAGCAAATATATTTTCTTTATTCAAGAACAGTCTATTATTCAATCCACTAGCTCATAACAACATGAATACAAATATGGAGATTGATACTCTGAAAGATCAGTTTAATGTATCTAACACTAACAACTTCAGAGAGTCATCTGTGCATTCAAGTATTTCATCTGTTTGTAGAAAGAATGCTGCAAGCTCTTAAAAACAGTTCTTCCTAGGCCAACCAAGTTGAAAACAATGAATCTCAAGAATTCTTCTTGTTTTATATATTCTCAAAGATAGGGAATATTGACAAAGCTAATGAGGCTATAGCTATAGCAAACATGCCACAATCTTAAGGAGTGTATGTCAATGAGTTGGACGCAGATACATGTCAACCTCAAGGTCTCGAAACATCTAACATGTGTCAATCTCAAGGTCTCAAAATGTCCTCAATTTTCTATTCAGTCAACCAACTTGCTGATCCAAGACTATGGAATGATTTTGCACATCCTATTTCCATCTATGGTTTAAACAAAAATTTGGGAGTGGATGCTAACAATATCACAACTTCTCTCCATAGAATTGCATCATTCATTAAGAATAGACTTCTTAATAGAAAAACAGAAAAAGACATTTCACACATTGTAGGATTTGGCTATGCAGCCTGGGACCTCATTTCATTCATTTATGAACTAGGATGGGATGTTTTAACTGCTAACAAAAACAACAGAACTTTTCATTAATGTGTTTTGGCTCAATTCAAATCAAAAAATACTAAGAATGAGGTAGATAACAGGGAAGAATCAAAAAATCCTAACAAGTAAGCTGATATCTCTAGGGTTCCTCCTTATATTCCTTTGAGACCAAGCAAGAAGGAACTAGCAAACTTGAAATTTCACAAAAAAAAAGGAAAAAATTCCAAAAAATAGATAAACACTCAAAATAATTGGTCATATGCCTAGGTATTTTCAGCAAATATCAAAGAAATAGTCAAGATCAAAAATAGCTTCCCTGACCTCTCAACTAAGAAAATTGAAGAAGTATAGAGAGTAATAAATGAACCAAAGGAAAACAAACCTAGGTACCACATGATAACAAAAGATCTTTTAAGGAGACAGATATTAATTTCTATGAGCCTAGAAAATTCAAGCAAATTTACAGCTTTATCCTATAAACATGTCACTAACATAAACATGGCTCTCAAAGATATCAAGTCACATGTCATGGCTGACTTCATTTAAGCTGACCATAGAGATCTCACTATCACTACTAACAAGGTTGCATCCACATTAGATCTCAACACAATCAAAAAATACATCAAGAATGTTGATGCTATAAATTCTAATGATATCATGGTGTCTAGATTGCTTCAAAGCCTTTTCTAAATTGGACATGGCTATTATTTGGATTAACATATGAGACACTTAAAGCAGTTCCAAGACTAAGTCCCTAATTAACAGATGTTTTGATGTAGGAAACCTTATCACTACTGTCTAAGGCATAAACATGAACCCTAGGGTGCCTCAATGTAAGAATCATTGGAAATGGAAGTATACAATATTCTTTTGCCATGTACATGGATTGAAATGTGTTAAGTGTAATGTACTGCACAAAGTAGAGCATCACTGTAATTTAGCATGGTATTACAAAGCAAACTTCAAAATAAACCCACCAAGACTTGAAATCAAGAAAGGTAAACTATGCCTGTATAGCTTCAAGTGTATTAACTGCAAGAGTGAACATTGAGCAGATAGCAATATGTACTCTTTCTGGAGGCACATGTTTAACAAAGAATAGTATACAAAAAAGTACCAAGAGCTTCATGAAAATAGAGGCAAATAAATCTGCTCAGTTGTGGATGAGATGAGTTCATGATTCTGAAAAATCTCTGATTATTTTCAGAGAACATTCACAAGAATAGACTACTTACCAAGATAATTTTACAAAACAAAAAAGAGTTCAATATTCTTTTCATCCAAGAGCTACCATGGTCTTTTATTTATATTATCCCAAGTTTGTCTAATGAGAAAGGTAATAAAATTATTAACACTCCCAATCATCCTGCATGGATAACTTTTTCCAAGTAACTGTCTAATGATAACAAACATCCTAGGATAATAACATACATCAATGTTCAGCTCACTCATTTGTGCTTTTCTCTCAGAAGAGACATCTTGAACTACAGAGACATTAATTGCTTTTCATTCTTTAACAATGGCATTATTTTCTTTATGATCAACATCTATTCAGATGAACATCAATCAACTTTAAAGTATCTTAAGGAGACTAAGGTCAGTATTCATAATGTTTTTGTTATGACTGGGGACTTCAACATCAGAGATAGGGATTTGGATCCCTCTTATCCTCATTATTCAGCTCATAGCAATATTCTCATAGATGTTGCTGACTTTCTTGAACTAAAGCTATCTTTCTCTGTCTATTAAGTCCTGACTTGATATACTAATAATACTAATAATTCCAACTCAGTTAACAACCTCATGTTTCTTCAACTAGATTCTGTCAAAATCAACAATCATTTTATCTTACCAGATTTCTAATACCCTTCAGACCATACTCTCTTATATGCTAACATATTTATTAGTAAAGAGTTTGTTCAAGATAAGCAATAAACTATTATTAGGAATAGCAAGGAAGAAGAGAAGTTGGTTACTGAGTTTATGACTGCCTTAGGAAACATAGATATGACAGATATATCAAGCAAAGAATCTCTTGAAAACATAGTTCAAGAATATACAAGAATTTTGAATTATACTTGGTATAAATTCTCTAAGAACATTAATATCACTAAGTGGAATAAAGTATAGTGGAATAAAGAGTGTAGTATCAAACTAAACATGTATCAATAAGAAAATTCAAGAAATTGTATCAAAAAACAAGAGACTCTGGGATCTCATAAATTAGATCAAGAAGTGTAAACTTCCAGCCACCAAAGCCCTTCAATATAATGGGTATTCTTGTACTAAGCTCAAAGATTTATAGCAAGTACTTCATCAAACATTCAATTTGGCACAAAATTGTTAGGTAAATATATGTCTATTAGATAAAATTCTCTTGAAGCCCTTATCGAAATAGCTAAATTTTTCGAAGGAGAAATTCAGAAATATGATCAAAAAATATAGCAATTCATCTACTCTAGAATCCAATCATGTCTCTTAGAAAAAATATTTTAAAGTTTTTGTAGATGATGATAAGTATCTATCCAATATTGTCAACATTGCTAATATATATGTTGATCTCAGTCATTAACCATTACATTTTAAGATGTCCACTTTGATTATCATTCCAAAACCTAACAAAGTGTTATATGACTCTCCAAAGATGTTTTGTCTTATTATTCTTCTTAACACATTAGGGAAACTCATTGAAAAGATCATCAGAGACAGATTACAATATTAATCTATTGCTTTTAACTTTGTTTATCCTAATCAATTGGGTGAACTTAAACAGTGCTCGATTATTGATGCAGGTATTGTATTCACTCACCTTATCTATTTGAGTTGGGTCAAAGGTCTTCAAACAAGTACATTAGCTTTTGATATTACTTAGTTTTTTCATTCACTCAATCATTAACTTCTTCCTTTGATTCTAGAACTTCATCTTTCTTTTCTAACTATTTAATAGATAGGAAAACATAGTATATGTGGAACAATTTCATTTCTTCCTTCTTTAAGACAGACATAGGTGTAAGACAAGGGTCCACCCTCTCTTCTATTTTATCTGCTTTATATATTGTCCTTGTTTTTATATCTTTGAAAAAAGGTCAAAAAACCTATTTCAAAATTCTTCCATTTCATTTCTATCTTTTATGAATGACAGTCCTTTTATTTCACAGGAAAAATCTTTTGAAAAATCAAACACTTTTCTTTTTTGTAGCTACAACATTATTTTTTCTCTCCTTGACTAATTTAGACTTACAGTTAAATATGGAAAGCCAGAAGTCTTTCATTTCTCTAGATCCAGAAATTTTGAACCCTCTTAGGAGGTTCTATTCTATAACTAAAGGACACTTGGAAATACCTTGGTTTTATTTTTGACAATATATTTGCCTTTACTCCAATAAAGCTCTTTTAACAACCAAAGATATGAAAATGTTGGGTAATTCTACTAGAGGTTTGTTATTCTTCAATAAATGACTATTATATAGAATATATGCTCTTCCTATTGCTCTATATAGCTTACCATTTTGGTACTTCAAGAGTGCTCTTTTATTCCATCCTCTTAAAGAGCTTAGGAAAATGTAACAAAGAGCTGCCTTATGGATTACTAATGCTTTTCATACATCTCCCATCTAGGAAATTGAGGATATAGCTGGTCTTATTCCTATTCACCTTTATTTAGACAAGATTAGTAGTTATCAACAAATGAGAACAGTTTCCTTACCTTCAAAACATGTGATCAAGTCACTTTTAGAACATCATCATTTATTTGATTTGACACTGCATTGTCTTTCCCTGGAGAAATTAACCTCTAAACAAAAACTTAAAGTCAAAAGTTCTATTGTAGACACCAATAACCATCTTAATGAAATTCTTCCTTCATTTAATCGTCTATACAAAGAATTTTCTTCTGGTCTCTGATTAGTAGATATATTTTCTAATTACTTCTCCTTCAATACTATAAACTACAAAAGCAATGATGGCAAGTCTGCTCATCTTTACAAACTTAATAAAGTCTTCAAAGACTTATTACAGGATACCAAGACCATTGTCATTACATCTGATACAAGTATCAAAAACAATATCACTACATTTATAGTCCATGTTTGCTCAGAATCAAATATCATTCCAAAACCAGTCATCATGCTGTCAATATCACATTAACTGAGGTAGAATTGTTTGCAATTAGATATGAAATTAATCAAGTGGTCCAAGTTATTGATGTATTATGTATCATAGTTGTTACTCATACTATTTATTTGGTGAGATATATATTTGATTCATCATCTCATCCTTATCAACTTCAGTTTATCACCATAGCTTAAGATCTCAGAATATTTTTTGAGAAGAACACTCATAACTCTATTGAAGTCTGGAACTTTTCAAGTAACACTAAATGAATTCATCATTCAGTTGTTGACAAAGAAACAGAAACATGTAACCTCAAACCAATCTTTCTATATAAATCATTATAGGACTTTAACATGAAAGAGGAATGTGATTCAATCATTCAAAACTGGCAATTGACTTTCTAAGTGTCTAACTTTAGGCTGCATTAAATCAAAGTGGATTAACCTGTCTTATTAAGAAAAATCATTTTCTAGATTTACTTGATGATGATTTTCTTCTTATCAAGCCCACTTATACAAAAACTTGGCTAAAATCTATTGGATACTTAAACTCCCTATGTACTAGAGCAACTAGAGCAATTACAAATTATGTATCTATAAGAAAGTATTATCTAAGATTTTTCCCAAGAGAAAATTTCAGTTGTCCATGTGGTTTATATTCAATTAAGTCAAGATAATATATCTTTCATAAATGCAGAAGGTATAACAAGTATTGGAATCCTAATTGTCAGATATGTGAAGCTTGGATGCTAAGTTTTTCATTTAATGGTTAGGATTAGAGTGACATTATGATCACACTATCACACATCAGTCACATCAGATGACATGGTCACAGTAATGGTCACACAATCATGTGGTCACATGGAACAGAATAGAAGGTTCGAGAACAATGATGTTATACAATGTGTACAACACATGTTGACCTCATGGCTGACATATGGTCTTTAGGGCAGACTAGAAATAGTTGAGTACAGACCATTAGTAATTAGTATATAAAGATAGATACATTATACTAAGGACTCCATCGAGTTCTCTTGTGTTAACCCTAATACAAGGTTCTTTTCTTTAATCAACTCTAAGGTCATTGAATTATAATACTAATAGTGAGTCTTTTAGCTATTTCATTGCTTTCCTTGAGTTTAATCCTGGAACATTTTTCTTCTATAAAGAGATCACTTAATAGTGGTTTTTCTGTTATTAGTTTATTATAGTGTATTTTCCCTTCCTTTTTCTTTCTTTTACTATCTAAGTATCTACATTGTAGATATTATAGTCTGCCACTATGCCTTATGTGATAAATTGTTGATTTTTTTTTAAAAAAAAACAGAGTTGAGAAGACTGTATAATCCAGTGCTCTTCAAAATAGTTAAGTTCTTATTACTAGAACAACTAAGGTATATACTTAGTAGTAAGCTTAATAGTTTGGTTTTATTTTGTAGAGTTATTACAAAATAAACTTTCAAAGATTTAGAAGTGATTTAGAAGTTCAAGAGAATAATGATATTTTGATTTTCTTTTTGGTTTTCCTTTCTATTTTCTTTATTTAGACTTAGGTAGTAGAGTGGTGATATCACATGTTATAAATTGTGATGAAAGTGTAATACCTGTCACATGGAGTTGTCACACCTATCACAGTTGTACAATCATATAACATAGAGAAAAACATAGAAGATTCTAGAATAGATGACATCATATAAAATAGCTATAGCATATTAGTCCTATAGAAAGCACATTGTTATGACTGAAGCTCTGTGTAAAGCGAAAGACACACTCTTGTATTGAGTAATACAAGAAAACTTGATAGAGTTTCTAAGTACAAGATGTCTACCTTATATACAAACTACTGATAGTCTGTGCTACACTCCTTTAGCCCTACTCTAATGACCATATGTTCACCTTGAGGTCAATATATGTTAACCATACCATATGATGTCATTGTTTCTAGAATCTTCTATATGTTTCCATTGCATCATGTGAGTATGTGACTTATGTGACCACCAAGTCATGCATATGTGACATGTGATGATATGTTTTGTCTTCTTTGCCTATATTTAAATAAAGAAAAAGAAACTCAAAATAAAATAAAGGAAAATAAAAGAAAAGGAAAATAGAATAAAACTAAGTCTATTATTCACAACTCTGACATATATAGATTTTAGGATAGGTTAGTTATAGTGTAGACATAGACCATAGTCTGTAGTATATAAAGTAGACTAGTTTGTAATGGAAACTCCATCAAGTTTTCTTATATTACTTAATACAAGAGTTTGTCTTTTGTTTGTTCTCTGAAACTTAAGATTATAATACCCAAGTGTAAACTATGCTTAATAGATAGAAGTTTGACAAGAAAAACTTGACAAGGAGTATTCACTATATTCATACTCTGTATATACTAATATATGATGGCCTGTGCTCACCTTAAGTTATTCTGCCCTAACATTCATATCTACTATGAAAATAACATGTCTTAACTTAACCTTCTAATATTATTATAGCATCTTCTACATCTTTCTATCTCATGTGACTATAATCACATGTCTGGTATGGTTATATATTGTCATGTGACTTGTCATGTGCTATAGTCATGTGATCCTTCATCATCAAAAGAAAAGAAAAGAAAAGAAAATCAGAATAAAATATAGGGGTTGGGAGAGTACTACAACAATTTAGTTCTAAACATATTTTCTAAAGTAGCTTCCTTGGTTCTAGGTTTCACATGACTACTGTAACCAGTTCTCATATCATTGAAGTAAGTCACACAGTCTTGTAGCTTCAGAATAATAATAATTTTTTAAAACATTCTTAACACATCCCTAATAGGGAAAGGTATGTATACTACTTGGGCCACCAAACCACTACATGTTGTACTCAGACTTTAAGAGGAGCTATCTTTAATCAGGATCTGGATATAGATGTATCCTCAAATGATTCATTCGATCATGAGTCAAAGGCTGACATTTGAGAGGCTGACTCTGCCTAATGGGTGATTCGCACAGAATGAATCGTAATGCACTGCTGGAAAAACCATGGCCGAGTTTTGGATGCTCATAGAGGAGTAGCTTCAGGACAT
>Ga0157364_1007608_pt1 | contig 11211 bp, 9 predicted proteins | sample AttsexASBM2_FD_111476 | JGI IMG/M metagenome (GOLD analysis project Ga0157364, IMG submission 111476) | Fungus gardens microbial communities from leaf cutter ant in Ribeirão Preto, State of São Paulo, Brazil - Atta sexdens ASBM2 | ecosystem: Host-associated > Fungi > Mycelium > Unclassified ...
CCCGTTCCACTTCCGTGCCGGAGGAAATGGGATTCGAACCCATGATACAATCTTCTTGTATGTCGATTTAGCAAACCAATGCCTTAAGCCACTCAGCCATACCTCCAAGTTGTTGATCGGAATGGAATTTGATGTGCCGGGTTTGGTTGGTTGCCCGAAGGGCTATCTGATCCGATCAACTGCGTAAGCCGTAGCGCGCTAGCGCGCGTACTCTTCCTCTATGAGCGAGACTCCATCCAAATCTGCCACTCGTTGGGCGACGCCTTCTTTTCTATGAACACCCCACCACTGAATGATGAACTTTGCCAGTTTTCGCCTCCGACGCGACCAGGAGAGAACACACGGTCAAGCCCGCCTGAATAGAATTCATATCTCCTTCGTCTGGTCGAGAAGGGAGAAAGCCCGGGGAACTGGACTGTGACTCTTCTATTACATTACATTACGGAGAAGTCCATTCTCGTCATGATCGATCCACGTCCTACCGTAGTGCCCGGAGAACCTGGCTTGCTTAGCTTACAAAGCTAGCTTACTAACGCGAAGGAATTTTTCGTTGATTGCACGAGCTAGCCAGCAAGCAAACCCCCTCCCGCTGCGCGCCTCTCTCTCTAAAAGCCCTTTCTCCTTTTCATAATAATAAGGTAAGCATCAAAGCCCCTTTACTTGATATTCTATTAGTAAAGCGCTGGAGCGCCCTTTGTATATAAAGGTAAGGCCTTAGTTTTCCCTATCTTACTAATAATAATAATAATAAAGGGGGGTGCAGTGCTTTTTGTTTTTTGTTTGTGCGTGCAGTAAGGAGATGTTTGGGATAAAAGCCCCGTCTCCCTTTAACTAGGAGAGAGAACTCCGCGAGCTTCCCCTTTGCTCTATAGAAATGGATGGAAATGCCCGCCCGTTGTTCCAAACGCGTCTTGGAGCAAGAACCTCCGCCCGCGGGCGGGCTTCCCTACTATTGGATCGCGAACCGATGCCGTATGGAAGACTCTAACCACTGAGTTAAGTAGGTCAATGAGAGTTCCTATTCGATCCATTTCTTTTCTTCTTCAATTGATCATAGCTATGCTATTCCATGACTCCCACTAGGTGTAAAGTGACTGGGTTCCAAACCTCACCCTTGAGAAAAAGATATTTAAGCTGCTTCATAGATTTCTGTCTTTCTGTTACGCGAAAGCATCACGGTTGTTACAGCCGGCGCTCTGCGTTCATGATACTGGGGTGGGGTTCCGATTCTATTAGATAGAATCGCAGGTCGGGAATTGGCTGAGGAAGAGGAAGAAACGGAACTTTTATTATCTGTAGCTGTTGGAATAGGGGCGGTTGAAGAAAGTCGTCTGAGGACTAGAACGCCCGCCCTGATCAATGCGAAATTGATCGAGATGGGATCATGATTTGATTGGAAATGCGTAAGTAAGAGGAGATGGGAGTAAGCGGGCGTTCTATATACTATGATTCACCTTTTCATTTCTTTCATTTTATAGACACTAGTGATGTACTTCTATAGCCTTTAGCTTTTTTAGTGAAGTTCACTCCTTTGTGAAACCTCCTTATCTTATTTTAAGCAGCAGAAATTGCCTTCTTCTTTGCTTACCTTGAATTTCAAGCTTTCAGTCATCAAGCTTACCTGCCCTAGCCGAGCCTAAGTGGCGTGTCAAACCACCGAGAGCAGACGGTTATACAGTCCCTAGCGCGTGCAGCAAGGAGCATGGTGAAGCGCTGCGCAAAGGAAACTAGCCTTTCGTTCCACTTTGTTGATCGTTGTAGAAAGAACTAAATATGGAATGATTGAGGTTGGGAAAACCCTGCCGAGAATCGAGAGGTGGGAGGGCACCGAAGCTACCACCAGACTAGCGAAAGGTTTCCCGACAAGGAGAAGGATGAGCGAATGACATCATGTATGAAATTACCAACCTACTGATTCCGGAAGTAAACTCCTCGCTACCGGGGCAGAAAGGCTAGTAAGTTCGGGGCCTTCATTATACCCAAAGGGAAACCAGCAGCGAAGAGCCATTAAAGACCTTCACAGAGACCATACCCATAGGTCAAAGGCTCTCTCGATATCCTTAAAAAGACGGATTAGGGCACCGGTCAGGTCCAGAACAAGGGACGATGGGTTCCTACTCTGTTGATGAATCTGTTCTAGACTTACCAACCATCAACTATTCATATTCTTCAGCTGTGACTGAAGGGTATGCTTCAACAGATGAATCCGCGAACTCGGATGCTTTATCCAATCCAGTTCTTCCTGACCGGGTCAAGGAGATTGGTTGGGTTCTTTGCTTGCTTATTCCATTTCTTTCAGTGGGAGGACTTTCATCAGTAGCAGCAGGTGGGCTCAGGCTCAGTTCATCGATTGCTGCGGATTCTGTTTCAGTAGAAGATTCTATTCATGAGGAGTGAGGAGTAGCGATTCGTGTTCTTTCAATAGTAGTTCTCTCTCCCCTTCATCTGATCCGATCTCTTGGTTGGTCTGGTCCCTCCATGAGGAAAGGGCTCGCAATGGCTTGATTCTTTTAGTGAAAACGTGAGCCGAGGCTCTGCTCTTTTCTCGGTCTAGGTATGTGATAAAGGTGCTCAAAAGAGCATTCTTTTTTAGTATAGTAACATCTGCCCCTCCTCTAATCTAATGAGAGTCTTTCTTTTTTTCCTAGCCTCAAGGAATCCAAGGCTTGGCGGAAGAAGCGCTGTGCTAGTGAATCGAGATGCGAGATGCTAGTTTTTCGAGAAGTCTTTCACAGTATTATTGAAGTGAACTTTCAGCAATAGCCGAGTTCATCGAAGGAGCAGAAGAGGGGAGAGGAGGAATCGGTGAACGTCTTTCAATGCTTTATTTATTAGCTTAGTTCTCCCAGGAGCTATACAGCCCCAGCACCTTCGAACCCTGCTTTATTAGATTCTTGTTGCTTAAGCTTCTCTGCTCTGATAAAGCAGTCTTGTTTAAATAGTCTGCTAGTACTGAGAAATCTCGATCTTCTTAGTCTTTCGGTTCGGAAAAGGGACAACCCTTTAGAGTTAAACAGTCGCCGGGGAGTGTGCTATTCCCGCCCATACCCTTTGCACTAATGTTTAACTCGTAGTACGGCCGGCGAACTTTATGCTTAGCGCTAAGAGGTGGAGTTGCTACCCCGAAAACGGAGTTCTTGACGCATGTGTTAAGCATATGTTTTTTCCGAATATTGGAGTTTCGGTTGTGCGATTTGGTGCACCCCTTGCCAGTTCGCCAAGGGCAAAGGGCAAGACCACTCTCTTGGGGGGCCGCAGGGTGGACATCCCCTACTCCGGGCTTGGACTCGAGGGTTTTTGAGTTCTCTCTCTTTTTCAAGAACGAGTCCTTTTCCGGCCCTTATTTTCGAAGTGAAAGAAAGGCACTTCGTTAAGGCGAGCAGGGGTCCCGCCTGAAAACGAATAGAGAGTCTTTTACTTGGAAACTTTTTTCTCTTTTCTTATTTTCTGACTTATATAGGATGTTTATCCATTTGATACAGACGAGTGACGTCCGCTCTTTCTTCAAAGAGGGAAAACTCCAACCATGGGATCTAGGCTTCGCCGACTGAGAATACTTGCTGTGGGATCTAGCGGCTCCAGCTGCATTGACGATAGTCCTTCATTGCGACTTAGATTGCACGATCAAGATCAAAGTGTCCGTCCGTTCGGTAAGTCAGCCAGTCGTCATCTTATCTTGCACGAGCATCGTCGTCCCCATCACTTCCTCATCCTCAACCTCTAGAGGAGTGGAAGATACTTCTTTGTCCTTCTTGTTTTTACTTTTGCTCTTACTTCTTCTCATCTAAGCATTTGCTTCGGCCTACAAAAGCTCGGCCGAGCGGGGAATATCAGAAACTCAAACAAGACCAGGGTCAGCCGACCTAGAAGAAGACACAGATACAGATGGGTCAACAGATTCAGAGGTAGATTTGTCAAGCGACACAGACACAGGTACATAAGGAATCACATCATCACCTCCTTTTGCATCTGTCTCCCAAGCGGAGCTTCCCAGTCAGTTGGTCAAAAACAACTCAAGGTTTTTTTCCTTCAGCCACTGAATCGAAAGAAAAAAGGGTTTGTTGTGATGGATAGCTAATCAAGAAAAAGAAGAAGACAGCGAGCTGCCACCTTGCGTTCTATAAAGAGGAGGCTGACGAGCAAGTCAAATGTCAAAAGAAATGGTGCTTTCAGTCTCATTTGATTCGAATCAAAATCAGCGAGTTCCCGTCCCATACTTAAGTCTGACTTCGATCATCGTCTCCCGTCTGCGCAAGATGGATTTGGCTTCGGTGATTCACCATTTGAAAGACGAGAGAACACGATCGGCACAGAACATCTGCAGTCCTTTTTTTCTTGGTAGGCAACGAGACCCTTCTCCCTGATCAGTAAGAGAAAGACGTAATGAACCGTAAAGGACGTTTTTTAATCCCTTGCTTGATTCAGTCATGACATGGAGCTTCGGCCAAGCAAGCAGGTGCCTTGATTCAACTCTATCGTTCCATAGGGGATCCTGACACCCGGGGGAAGACAGTACGCAAACGACCCTCATCATCTCCATCTGTCCAAACTATGGTGTCACCGGACCTCATACAGCAACTTCTCCCTCACCTTGTCCAAGCTTGATCTTCGACGCCGAAGAGAGCGTAAGAGGGACGCTTTGCGAGCCGACCAACTCGAGACGAGGCCCTTTTGCGTAGCCGATCATCCCGCTCTTACCAAGTGAGACCTTCGCTTTTCCTTCACCAGCAAGAACTCTGCGCGGGCTCTCCTCTCCTTGTGGACCAACAATCACATTGCAAAGATCTAAGGCTTTCTTTGCTCTGCCTTTGGGCGCGAATGGATCTAACTTTCACTCTTGAGTCAAATGCCAGCTATCTTGCTTTCTCTTTGCCTCTCTCTGAGCAAGGTATGTAGGGTGCTCTATACCTTATAAGATTTTCTGCTTCTCTCTAGACTTGCTTCCTCCCTGGATCATTAAGTCCTTAAGTAAGGAAGTAAATAGTCGTCCCGGTAGTGGGAAAAGTCCGATTGCCTAGTAGCCCTAGTGGAAGTGCTTAATGCGAGTGTGATTCTAGCGTATGCTCAGTTCCTACACACTACTCTACTCTGAAGGGATGCTGTGCTCGCATAAAGACCATCAAGTTAGTCTCGTCTAATTCTCGCATCTCTCCTTGATCTCAAGTATAGAACCCCATATAGGGAAGGGAATATATTCTCCTTTTGAATATGTGCGTGCTTGATCTCATAAAGATCTTACATTATTTTATATTCGTCTTGCCCCTTGAACAGCCTGATAAAGGGCTTTTTTTTTTCATTCTTTTGATGATATCAAAGTTATAGATTGGTAAAGTGCTCAGAGTATGGGTATTGAGGTACCCGCCCGAAGCTATAGGGCTAAGGCCGTTCCTAAGGTTTTGCACATATTGACCCAATACCGGGAAATTGAGCTAAGCACCATTCCTTCACCGAAGTGGTTGACGACACAACAGCTAGAGCTAGATTGGCTTCTTTCGTTCGTTTCGTATAGTAAGGGGGTGGGGTAAGCTTCGCGCAAGAGCGCTAACAACTGCTTTTGAAGTTTCATCAGTGGATTCAACATATTCCACAACTGAATCAAAAGCAGCATAAGAATATGGATAAAAATTTAGGACAGATTTCCACGAAAGGAAGGACTTTGATCCTCGAGTTGAGTTAGAATTCTCAAAAGAATGAGCTAAATTCTATTATATTAAAGGGCTCCGCACCAATTTCTTTATACTTAAAAGAAAGAGGTTCCCTGTGCAAACTCAAACCGAAATCTCAGAGTAAGGGCTTTGGTTGGGTCTAGGCCTCAATCACGATCTGAATCTCAAGCAGCGCAGCGGATGCCACTAAAGAAAGAGTCTATTGCGCATGTCATTTCATTTATATATAAGAACAATTGCTTGGCACTCTGTCAAGTGAGCCCCTCTCATTCTCTAGTTGCCCTATAGTTGCCCTGTATAAGCATTCTTAGCTCAATACCCTTTCACCGCCTTCTCACGTTAATGAAAGCCCTTACAGAACAACTACTGCGAGAGCCTTTCCTTCCCCTATACGGAAGGATACTCTATTTGGTCAAAGTAACTTTCCAGAAGAGGCAAGGAGTAGTAAGAGGCGCGAAGCGAAGAGACCAAGTCGTTTACTTCATATTTGTGACTCTTGCCAACAATTGGTTCTTTAACTGGCACTTGACTCGAACCGCTTGCCATATCTAAACTAGCTACTGGCAAAGAGGGAATTGATTCAAGATCCCCTTGCGCCCTACACTACAACCCGAAAGGAAAGTGACTCTCTATCAAAGCACCTGCGGTGGGCTAAGCGCAAGGAGTCTTAGAGTCTCGATACTGGCTAACGGAAAAAGAACGGCAAAGAAGTAGTTGTTCTACAACCCCCAGAACTGTACGCAGCGCTTTTCGAAACAGTTTGTTTTTTCTAAGTCGCTCTGCGAAAACGGTTTTCTGTCTACGAGCGCCTGTCTGCCTTCACGAACGTATAGTAACTCACTAGCCCTAAACCGTAACTGAAACACTCTCTTCTCCAACCAAGGCCGCCATCCAGATTCAGAAGCGGAAGCGGAAAGAGTTTACTGAAGAGGCTTTCATCTACGGCCTCCCTAACTAGAAAGAAAGAGGGGATCCAAAAAGCTTTAAACACGTAAGGCCTTTAATAACAACGGCTAAAGTGAAAAGCCTACCGCCCTTACCTGTTCTCTACCCGGACCTAATCCAAGCACTGAATCGATCAAGTTGGTTTCCGAGCGGGTTCCGCTTTCATAACAAATAAGGCGTAAAAGAAAGGTCTTTTCTTGAAAGGTATATTCAAAGAAACTTAGCTTACCAAGAGTTCCGGAACTAGAGAGATAAGAGATAGGATTTGTTCTCCATACGAGGGAAAGTACTTTTCGTCTATCTGATCTCCTTGACCTGAGTCTCGGAGTCTCGGTTTTAGCGATATTCGTTCCTTCTCTCAGGCTCAAGCTCTGTCTGGTCTTCCTTCCCCATTCCCCACAGGCTCAAGCTCTGTCTGGTCTTCCTTCCCCATTCCCCACAGGCTTCCGGGAGTGCCGGCTCTTTACTCTGTTCGGACCATAAGACTTGCAACACTGACTTACCGAAAAGACTGACTGCTTTCCGACTTTTCGTTCTGCCTCTACTAGTAAAGGGGCTTTAGCCTTACAACAAGCTTGACTTAAAAGGCTTGAAAGAGTTTGATCTATGATACGCTTGAACTGAACTATCAGTCCTAGAAAGAACCCGCTTACCGTGACGGAAGAAATCCGTCTTTCTTCTCTAAGCCAAGCTTCTCTTTTTTCCCAAGTGCACTTCGGCACCAGACTAGCCGACCTACCTTCTGTCTTTGTATTTCTCTAAGCCAACTTATACAAAAAAGAATGAAGCAAGGAGTTTTTTCTCTTTTCAAAGCAGTCTTACTGTAACCACTACCGGAACTGGTACTGGTGCCTACTTCCTATGACAGAAGGTAATCGCCTAGCTTACTTCTCTGCCTTTCTACTTGCCGTACTGACTAACCGCGGTATTCGAACTGTAGGCTTGACTAACTTCACCTTCTCTTTGATATCCCTCGACCTGTTATCGCTACTGGCTCCCGGAACTACCGTCCAACCAAAGTGGAAGGCGGAAAGCAGAAAGCGACCTCTTATATATACTATGAAAGCCGGCAACAAAGCAAGGAGTTTCTACGACTACTTGCCCTATCTCTTAAAGCTTCATTAGCGAAAACTGTTTCATTTCTACGACCAACCGAGAGTCCCTGTGCTATGGCTTACACCCGGAATAATTTTTTATTCCTGATCTGCTTTAGCAAGGCTTTAGTTTAAAGCCTTGTTGAGCTTTAAAGTACTTATTGCAACTGTAACCGCGGCCACAGAAATAAGAAACTTCTCTTTGACTTCGGCACTTGAACTTCACTTTCCAACTTGTTGGGAGTAGGGGCTTTCACTGGAACTGAAACTCTATCTTCTGTTCAACTCGGCTTCCTTAACTTAAAGACTTTGAGGGCTTACTTTGTAGGGCTTTCCACTCGCGCTACCCGAAAGGAACTAGAAGTAACCTTTTCTCTAAGCTAAGCTCGCCAGCCGTCAACCAAGCCAATGCGCCATCCCTATCCCTTCCCGATGAAGCTTCCTTTGATTTGAATGAATGAGGTTTAAAGACGCTCGACCAACGGGAGAGGAAAGGTGAAATTGAGTCGACTGAAAGGAGAGGAACGAAGTAGCTCGAGCAAAGCGAGAGGAACAAGGGCGCATGCAAGAGAAAAGAAAGCCCCTATTTGGGCATGAGCCCTAGTACATTGACCTCTCGCAGACCTGAAACTCAAGTTTTTGGCTATTGAAAAATCAAATAATAGAGACGAACAAAGCCATATAGATTCTCAATAAGGGAGGAACTCGACCTCGGCCAGCCGGCCTGTACTGCTAAAGAAAAAGGGCTATGGAGATGAATGCCCGTAGATCGAGGCTGAGCTGGTGGCCAATGAGAATCGTACTTTGCTAACCAAGCTTGTGAAAGGAAGGGAAAAGCACCAGCCGGCCGGGAATGATGACCAATTGCTGGGGGTCGATTTCCTCTTCCTTCCAGATGAACGGGAAGGGGAGAATGAAGGGGAAGGGAAAGATTCCTGCTTGTACAGTGGGACCTCGTTCTCGACCAATTGATTAGCCAGACCTCTTTCGATCCTTTGATACCGACCGATTGAAAGAGGTTGGAACGATTCCTGTGTACTCTCCCCATGAAAGCACAACAACAACGGGAATAGCTCCTGCTTTAGAGCTCTCGTACTTAGTGACGAGTTCGAGCCTTAGAAGCATGCGAAGGGATAGGTCTGGAATAAGTCTTGTATGAGTCCTTTTATCTTGTCCGTCTTCTGTAATAGGCGCTTTCCGGTAGCAGGGTTTGATTATCTTTTTACGATTACCATTCAAGTATTAAATATCTTCGCCTCCCCATTCCTTTATCAAAGTCTAGTACTTATGGCGCAAGTCAGTCTCTTCAAGTGGAAGCAATTATAGGGGCTTCGGGTCTGAGGTAAGCCTTCCTGTATCATTGGTAGGCAAAGGGGTAAGCGAACATGGCTGTGTTTGTTTGTTAATAAGCAAATTGGTAAATAAGCGCAAAGAGTACGAATCTCTTTCTGTATTCAAGCCTGTTCCTAGTCGCTCGGACTCTTGTTGTAGTGTGAGCCTTGAAAGTACCCGAAGTTAGGCAATCAGCACGAATTCCTTTAATTTTAAAGGATCCCTCCCTCTTAATGACTCTTCTTAGGGAGTAGGATCTGTTGCCTAGGAGCTCAGAGAACGAAGTAATATTTTCTTTTTCAAGCAAAGAGGAGTGGAGTGGCGGTCGTGCAAGCAAGCGAAGTATAATCAGAAAGCCAAAACGATTATGCAACTTGGCCCCTTCAACTACTTAGGCGCAGGATAGAAGATGATGGAGCAGCATACCGGAGGAAAACGGAAGTCATAATTCGAATAAAAAAACAAAATAAAAATAAGAAATTCTTCGAAGAGGCATCATGTTCACTAGGTTATTCTGATATAGACAACGTTTGGAGAACGGATGACTAGAACAGATCGGTAAAGGCCTTACTCTATTCCTTGTCAGGAATAGCGGCCTTAGAGCTTCTACTACTATCGGCTACCTAACTGTCGGGAAATCGGGGGTTTTGTCGGATTGAGAGAAGGGAGTGTTGGTGCTACGAGATGGCGATTTATCGTATAGAAGAATAGATCCGCGGGCCTATTGATTGACCATAGATGCGAACCGATCGACCGCTATCTAGTAGTTCTTCTATCGTTCAAGGGCAAGGGGAGAACATGTAGCGGCTTGCCTAGATCTCGTATTTCCCACGTAGTCTGTCGGTCAAACCAACGATTCTCTTCTCAAAGAAATAGAGAGAGTCTTTCCAGTATGTAGCTCCGCGGGCTAGGAGCGCATCATCGGGGCAGGGCGAAAACGAACATAGGATCATGGCCCTTTTCTTCTTTTGTTTGTGTCCGGTCCGTTGTGTGTGTTTTTTTTTTAAGGCTTATCCGGGGGCTGCTGCTCTGGGGCATCCAATTCCTCTTCTTTCTTTTGCTGCTGATCTCACATCGAGAGCAGCTCCTTCTTGTTCAGGGTCATCAGATGAGAGATCTTCCTCCGACTCCGAGAAATCGGTCAAGCGGGGGGCTACCCTCGACTCACCTCTTAATCTATAAAAAACCCCTCCCCAGAGGAGAGCAGAAGCTCCAGGGCATACTCATCCAGGATTCCCGGATTCATTCTCGTCTTGATCCACCATGGAATTTTCGAAATCTACAAAAACATTCTAGGAGAGGGCTCGTAATGATCTTTGAGAAGATCACAAGGTGCTGAAGTGGCAGGATAGTAGGGGGGTATGTAGGTTTTTGTGAAAGGGATGCTCTTATCATGTTATTGCTGAAAAGAAAAACGCTACGCACCTCTATTTTATGTCGATTCATCCACACTTCCATTCCTTGTAGAGGAGGGCTAACTGCTTGCTGGCTGGGAGCTGTATGAGCGGTAACGTCCACGTACGGCTCCGTGAGAAGGGCGGCGGACAGAAATGGCCTTGTTGTACCTCACTCCCGTCTTCAATGGGGTCTGCTCTTTCTTTTTTGGGAGAGTATGCCAATATGATCTTAATGAGGTGCGGGGCTTTGCATCTGACATTCGTTGGGCTTCCCTCTTCGGGAGCCTGCGTCCCGGCGTTTTTGTGCAATAAACCCCTCCGGCCGAAGACTAGTGGTAGGTGGTCCCGCAGAGCTTTCGGAGAAGGGTAGCCTAGTGTGTAAGCACAGCAATGAACCGCGGCGAACCCTTAGACGACCTATCTAAGATTAGGGGGGAGATCCTCAGTAGTGGTGACCCTTTCACTCTTCCACGGACTGATACATGTACCGAATGCTCATACGGGAAAGTTTACTCCTGGGTCTGGAACCTGGGGGGTTGCTCCGAGAAATCCTTTCTTTCTCGTCCACTCAGGGGGGTGCGGACACACCTGCGCGGATTACAGGTGACAGTTACAAGAATGGCGGGGAAGTTAACAGTACCCGACGACATTCAGGGATGGATGTAGACCCATCGGGCAGGGATAATCATTCCGGTCCTGGGAGAGGTGGCGACCATTCTCAAGAACCAAAAAGACTGAGCTGAGGGAAGCCCTATGAGTCACTGAAACGACGGCAGG
>Ga0157364_1007609_pt1 | contig 11211 bp, 6 predicted proteins | sample AttsexASBM2_FD_111476 | JGI IMG/M metagenome (GOLD analysis project Ga0157364, IMG submission 111476) | Fungus gardens microbial communities from leaf cutter ant in Ribeirão Preto, State of São Paulo, Brazil - Atta sexdens ASBM2 | ecosystem: Host-associated > Fungi > Mycelium > Unclassified ...
AAGTTTTCGTTGAGATGAGTTTTTAAACTTTGTTTATTATTTAATAAATAAATATTTGGCAATAAATTTTTCATGTAGTGATAGAGTAAGAACGTATTAATAGAAAAATACGTGATATGTTGAATTACTTAATTACAGAAGTTAGATTTGATGATGTAAAACCGTAAAGTGTGGAAATCATAATATGAGATACCCAAGGTATTTCTACTATGAAATAACCTATGCTCTCATGTTACATGAAAAATCGTTGCTGAAATATAAATGTTATGTACAATAATAAAAAGAACAATCAAAATAAACATTGAGTTTTCTGTTTCTGCGATCTAATTCCACCTGAAGACGAGTCAGCTAAGTACAATGCATTGTATATTCATTTTGCACGTGCACTGGCTGTGTTTATTTGTATTTTAGAAACATTAAATAAAGTTTTTTAATTGCAATACTGATGTACTTTGCGATTTATTATCGATTTCTCGGGACATCTCATATTAAAAGCACAATTTTTTGCGATTTGCTCACTTTTACATTTCTCTAATTTATAAAAAAAAATAAAATTTGAATTAAATTTTACATAAGATTATCTTAAAGCTTATTAAATTCTCTTCAAAATGACCTATTATTTTTAAAAATTCTGCCCATAGATTTCTAACATTTACCCAAAATAAACTTGGTATCTTATAATACCGAGGAGTCTTTCCTCTACATATTGAATGCCTATTTCAATGATCTTAGAAATATTCTCATCGAAGCGAGGTAAATCAACAATCAGTTCTTCAACTTAAATTTTTTAATGTTATGGTGAAAAGATATCGTAGACACAATTAAGACAATGATGCTTTGTGAAAGAGTACAAGTTTTACACCTTTAATACACCACAGCTCAATGATTATCTATTATTAAGCTTTGTGACATTTCTTGCTCACCACATTATGAGTAACATTACACATAAAAACTAATTAATTTTAACCGAGATATAATTTTCTATATATTGTAGTTAGTGTGAGATTCTTGCATTAAATAATACTATTTAGAACCAATTCAATTAAACGTTTGGACACAACTTATCAATGTAGATTCACTATGTTGAAAGAAATTAAAATCCGTGACGAGTTCACTGTGTCCTCTCTTTGTAAGATAAATAACAATAATCTAAAAAGTTTATTAAAATATTTGCGTAACACACTTTTTAAAGAACTACTTATGTAATTATCAAAAATGATACAATAATTTGTGATAGACATTCTCAAATTGTTTATACAAAAGTAAAACTCAAATCTTGGTGCTAGTTTATGATTTTACCTATATAATATCTCAATTTTAATGTATGTGCATTTCTAGCGTACATCTCTTGATGCAAAGTGTTGCACAGTCAGCATTACTGCGAAATCAACAGAAAGGTCGGCGACCAGCGCACTCGTAATTTCACGAATTCCATCAGTCGCATGAAGATATGATGCCAGCAAAGCAATCACAGTCACGTCACGGGCACTCGTGCTTCTCCCTACATATTTTTTCTCAATGATAACGAGATGGCTCGCGACACGTTCGTTCGCTATAAGTTTGACGAACAGCCGAAATGAACGACTCTCGACGAAATTAAAATTTGTGCGAGTCGGCGAGATATCGTCAACTGGTTTATCGAACAGATCGGTAATTGTTTGGGAAAAAAAGTTTCCCCAAGAGCTTACACTAATGAGAGATCTCTAATTGTCATCAGATATCGTTAATTATGTTTATTACTGGCAACAAATTGTCTTCTCCATTAATTATATCAATTATATCATTTCGTATAAAGTAATATTTATATTTGTTATATAATTAAATTGATAATGTCAAATTATATCTAATTTGAATAATTTTTAATCATTCCTATAGTTCTGCTCCTATTCAATATTTCATTAATTTAACTACGGAGTTAAACAATTTAATTCAAGAAATTTATTAAATTTGATTTAAATTTAGTTTATTCAATGCATACATTACAATAAAAAACTATTTACTTTGAAACTAAGTAATTCAACTATAAAAATTGGTTGATTAGATGCAATTGTTTCTTTAATCATATGTTTTGAATAAAAATGATACATTTTGATTTGAAAGTTAAAAATAATAAAATGTTATTTAACTTAAGGAATTGATTTAAATTGAATGCTTTAATATTTAATAGTATATATCAAATAATATTTTTAAACGAAAAAACTTCGATGTAGAAAAGAATATAACTTTCAAGCCTGTTCTCAAACTTCTACATTCAAGCAATAAAGAAAGTTGGATATTCTCCTTAAAAAACAAGATATATTAAACTGTTTTATATTTTCAAATTAGAATTTAACGAGCCTCTTTCTCGTGTATCTAGCTACACGACATTATTACCGACCCCTGCATCATTGTCGGAAGAGCCATTATGTGTCTTGATGAAATTCACGAAACTCCGTTTGGCAACGTTTGCCAAAAGTACAGAGATGTGCTTTGCAACGCTTCGTAACAAATGGAACGATCTGCATGTAATGGAACTGTGTTTAGTAGCTGTGTGTTAACGTGTGTTCAGGCAATCCTCCAGTTTGTAGCCACGTATTAGCATATAGAATTTCCTGGCCAGGGATCGTCAAAGTAACAGAAAGACTCATTCGCGTGACTGGACAATCGTTCTTACTTAATTTATGAATCAAAACGCGTAAAAAACAAAGAAAGATCGTGAGAAATTACCATTCCGTGCGACAAACTTCGAAGTGAAATTTCGCGTAGTTCTCACCAGCGCGTTCTCAGAATTTTATTCGGACATTTTGCGGTTTTTTAGGATGCTCTTTCGCTCTGCGAATTGGTCGCGCCGTTGCAGCGACCATTGGTACGACGATTAAGTTGCTAAAGTGCGAAGTTTCAAAAGTAGGACGGTGATGTGGAACGTGGTTGCGCTCGGCTGAATAATTCGGGCTACGAAGAAGGGTGTAACTTACTTACGCGACGGTTACCACAGCCTCAATTAATGTGCGGCATTAGTAAATTGATATGTTTTCCCTACTTAGCTTAGCGAAGCGCGCAAACTGTGACGGCGTCGCCGCACACACCCACAGATTTGTAGGCTGAAACTGTGCCAGCTGGATCAACTCGAACGGCGAAATGAATTCGTGATCGAGCGTGTCTTACATGGAATTTTAGTTGCCGAAACTCCAAGTTTATCGTGCTATTTCATGGATTTGCAAAGGCTGCATCGAGCCAACTAACGTAAATTTTAAAGCGAACTTTACATCTGTCGTTAGAATTAACATGGACTAAATCTCGGTGTTCCTCAAATACCGATTTAAATCTATATTCCATTTTCGCCTCAGCTGCGCGAAGCGCAGAGATAATATTCATTTTATCCTTCGATTAATATATCGTAGCCTTCAAAGGATTTCGAAACAATTCCTTCGAACCAAATGTAATTGTACTTCTCATTGTGGTACTGTAGAAATTTCATTTCTTTTGATTCAGCTATAGAATGTGTGATTTCGCTGTTTTGACGATCATTTTTGATGTTCATTTTTTCTACGTGGAAGAAAGGGGAAAAAACTTGTGCGGATCTCATCTAATTTTGCCTTTTGAAAGCAATTCATCTGCTCTTTGACAAACGACTGATAAACTTTGATCTATAATCTTAGTAGCTTTCATTTTTTTAATTTTCCTTTGTATTTAGAAGCAATTTGTCAGCAGATGAGTGCTGTCAAATAAAGCAACCAATCAAAAATTCTAATTTTCTAGTTAAATTTTAAATGCGATATGCTCTGTGTGCAATTTTTAAGTGTTATCTCATGTTATTTCTCAATTTTTTAATGAATTTTCTTTATTTCACGATAAACTATTAATAAAATTATATGGCATTCAGCATCAGACTACCATGTAATTTTGTCAAATCATTGCGTTAGTTTATTCGGTCCACTGCGCAAAATATTGATTTATAAATGATTGGTGCACCTCTTTCTGTATTGCATAGTCAAACGATATTTGCTCATCAAAAAAGTTTGGAAAGTTGACCTTTTCATTGCACACCAATGCAATATGCAAAAATTATAAAATCTAGTTTATACTGTGATTGCAATGTAACATATCATTTTATTGTTTGTTTACAATCTTATAATTTAACGTTTTAAAATTTAATAAACGGATTAATTTGAAACGCAATAAAATTAACACGCAATAAAATTAACACATATAACGGATTTCAACAAAATAAATAAAATAGTTTATCTGGTTTTGTGAGACAAATATTAAATGTTAACTGGTTTTACTGTTATTTCTTCCATGTCAGAGCCTCGACTTGTTCACATTTTGCTGTTGCCATCAGAAAGCCACATCGATCTTTTTCTCCTTTCTTCCCTTTCTTTTTTACCTCGACACTGAGTACAATGTGTACTAAAGCGACGTGACGCGGTCTGGTAAAAAGTGTTGGGAACTAGTTAAACTCGTGTCGGCGTCATGCAAGTTAATTTATGCCCTCCACGTACCCGATTCATCCCCAAAGTTAGCAACGCGGCGTTGGTTAATTCCGGTGGACAAGAGGCAAGTTTAGAGAGGGACTATGGGGGGAGAACGTTTGTGGAAAGGTCTAGGTTGAAAAGGAGATATGTATACAATATATACCATTTATTCGGAAACATTGCTGGCATTCATTGCTGACGATAAAGAAGATTCGTGACCAGTTAAGATCGCGCAGTTCGTTTGTTGCACATGCTATCTGGTCTCTTAGTCAGTTACACTCTTCGCTATTTCGACTGAAAAGTTTTGTTCGAGAATGAATGCGTCGCAGGAGAAGAGGACGGGGGTCTTAAAAGATCTTTAGGAGAAACGCAGGGACGTAACTTCTGTTGTAAACTAATATGTATATCTCACGAAGATAAAAGAAACTTTGTAATTTAATTCTGCCAACCAAAATAGAGATTATAAATATGAAAATTAATGTCGAGATTTATTTAACTTCATTATTTTGTTTCATTTATTTACTCATTTAATAAAATTAATTGTTACTTTATTTTTATGTTGCGCAAAACGCGTATACACATATACAGAGATAAACGAATATCGTTTCATAAATGTATCCTTGTACACGCAAAACTACTGAAGTTTTAATACTTGCGGAATTTTTGCGGTGCTCGTGGGTGCAAGAAAGAATTCATAATCCGTTCCTGAGTAAACTCTTTAATCAGCTTGGCGCATTTTTCTCCCGGTAAGTGGCGATTCTCTTATCTGAACCCCCTCCCAAACCCTCACACTCTGGTCGCACCTCTAAAGCTTCGCGTCCGGCACCGTAACTGCGAGAGCAACTCTTCCCGGTTGCCGCGAGTATTTAGACAAGGTGAAAAAATGTTGGACAAAGAAGAGCGGATGCGAGTAAAGGGAATACGGGTAATGACTTTACTCGTTCGCGGATAAACTCATCCCTCCCATACGAAAAAAAATTACACACACTTAGCGCTTGAAAGCACGTCGGTGTGAGCGCCGCGGCGAGAAAACGGGTATTGCCATTGCGGGCGCCGGGAGTAAAAGCAATTGCAGGGAATTTTGCATTTTAATGAAGGCGCCAGATATACCTGCCTGATATTAAGTGGCGTTCTTATTCATCGCAAGGTAAATCCCCTTGTGAAACACTTAACATTAAGCTGACGCGCAGCGGAGAGTCTCGCGGGGGACAAAAAGAAGTGCTGCCACAGCGCTAACGTTCGTTGGAAACTTTGTAAACGAAAATTGCGGAGTTCGTATAATATCTAAGATGAGTTGCTTTAGCAGTTTGTGCATTCGGGCCTAGCTTTACTAAACGGAACTAAACAGAGCACTGGCTGTCAAAACACACAGCCGCATATTAAAAATTTATAATGTCCTTATTTATGATCGCTGTATACCAGCGACGCGCGATTAGTAGGAAATCAATGCTGTGTTCATATTCTCGATTATCGTTGAGAGCGAAATATTCTCTGTCATAAGAGTGTGAAAACTAATTAAAACTTTCTAAAATCCGCACTTCTCTCGCCTTATTTAATTAACCACCTGCAACTCTGTACTTAATTCTTCGCTACTTTTTATATGTTGCATCACAGTTTACGCTTGTTGCGGTTAACTTTCTGTTTTTATGATGGAAATCGTATTTCTTGCGTGAAAAAAAAAACGAAAGGCTTAAAATGATTCTTTTTAGGGAAATAACAGTTCATAATAGATATTCGCTTTTGCGAATATTTAAAAATTCACGAAACTATTCGCTTCGTTGCGAAAAATGCTGAATTCTTCAAAAGTTTGAAAGATTTCCAGATAAGAAATTCCAGCTTCGGCATTCGATATTGACGTCAAGCTCGCACACCGCAGTACAAGCTGGAATAAGACGACTGGAAACATCGGCGACAAGAGCTTTTCCAAATGATTCTATCTTAGTGCTTGGAGAACACGAGAGGATCCAGTTATTGTTTCGAAACTTGCACGGGGTCGTACGGTTGATGGAGACAGCGATATACTGTCTGCGAGTGACAAAGCTCTTCTGCCCGGAAAGGTTTAGAGATTCACAGATAGTGATGAAGTTTTCTTCGAAGTTACTGTGCCTCTTTACACCTGCCCGAACTTTCGCAACGTGACTGTCTCTGCTTTGTCAATCGAGCGCAAGTTTGGAAATTTTATCTGAGCCCACTATATACAACGTAACTTTACTTAGCGAAACTTGTTAATCGCAGATGAAAAATAAACCGCGCTTTGAAAGAAAAAAATTCTAGAAAAAGAAAGCATTTCAAAAGTCAAGCAAAAGAAAACTCGATTTTATTGATTCTGTGTTAGAGAAAAATTTAATCTGATAAATACTGTAACGTTTTCAGAGTATGAAACGGCATAAATCGCTACATAGTGGCGCAATTCTTATGAGTCAGTTAAGAAATCATTCGAAATGCTGCAGAGGAGAGAAGAGGTGAAGGAGAATGTCGAACGAGTTTTGGAACGATTTCAGGAACGGGTTTTCGCTCGTTGCTTGATCATTTGGCGACTTACGTTATCTCGTCTTTTGAAGAGTTAAAGCGTTACTCAGTTACGGATTGAAAATCGATAGTTGGCTAGATCTAGGAACGGTTACTCCGCAAGCATCTACGTCAATCGTAGTATCCTAATTTTATCATCGAGACCTTTTGACCTACATTATCTCCAAACTGATACCACGTTCAATCTAGCTCGCAAAAATAAATTTAGCACGGATTAATTATCTATGCATACCGTTTTATCTGAGTCTGGGGCACGTGCTCTTATTTAGGTCGAGTAAATGAATTCTTCACATGAGAGAACCGATAGTGAACGGCTGTTCTCGAATATTAATATGTTCATCCAATAGCGATGCAGAATACATGGGGACAAAGACTATTTGTTTTTCATCTTAAGGTTTGATTAACGTTCGCGCGCGAGGATATATCACGTCGGATTTGCGTGTATTTTCACAACCACGGGATATCATACAGGCGGAATTAATATCATAGAAAATAATTTATCCCTTATTAAGTTTATTTAAATATTGTATGCATACATTACGAAATTTAAATAAACAGATCGTGTAAAATAGATTTGACTTGGTACATAAATTATTCAAATGAGTAATTATGCAAACAACAATAACTGTAGGCAAGGAGACATTACTCGATAATATATCTAACAAATAGGTATGTTAATAATAACTGTCACGATGTGAACGTTAATGGCAATTTGATGAAACGTTATCAAATATCATGTATGTAATTACAGATTTTTTTGACAGCCAGGTGACCTGCGTATACACAACAGTGTATTATTTCTCAATAATACTAGCCACATTGCACACATTTAGTTAGGCCACGCTTGACGCTACCGAATACGCAGATCGAGCCTCAACGTCACGAGCAAATGTTTACATTTAATGAATGGTCATTGTAAACGCTAAAATCAACATAGCAAAATGTTTCTGGCACAATTCAAAAGTGCGAAGTATGCGATAAATCTCCGTCGACATTTGTTTTAGATCCGTAAAACTCATTCTGTCGAATGATATGTCATTGGCATAGGATAAGATACATGATATGTCATAAGATAGGGAATAGAATAGGCTGCATATGTAATGTAATGCGAAATGTTGCGTGCTTCGATTCCGTAAGCTCAGTTTCGCTTAGAGTTGGAAGATTGGAAAACTTGGTTATACATATATACATATATGTATGCACATATACATGTTATGTATCTATATAATATATATAGATCTGTGGTTTCTTTCATTTCTTTTTTCTATTTCCTTTTCGTGTTTATTTCTTCGCAAGGCATCGTACTTTATTAATCTCATCACTGGTTGACGTCATACCCTATATATATATATATAGAGAGAGAGAGAGAGAGGGAGAGAGAGAGAGAGAGAGGAAAGTCCCTATTATGAAATACTGAATTTATTTTGGATAAATGCTAGAAATATATGGGCAGAATTTTAAAAAATAAGATTATTTTGAAAGGAATTTAATAAACTTTAAGATCATGTTATGTAAAATTTCATTAAAATTTTTTTTTTATAAATTAAAGAAAAGAAAGTTAAAAAGTGAGCAAATCGCAAAGTAAAAAAATTGTGCTCCTAATACGAGACTCTGAGAAATCAAAAATAAAATGCATGGTACCAATATTATTCAAAAAACTTTATTTAATGTTTCTAAAATACAAACAAGCATAGCTAGTGCATGATGTGCAAAATGAGTATACGATGCATTGTACTTAGCTGACTCATCTTCAGGTAGTTGGAACCAAGTATCGCAGAAACAGGCACTCGATGTTTATTCCGATTGTCCTTTTTAATATTGTACAATAACATTTATACTTCAGCAACGATTTTCATAGAAGTATAGGTTATTTCATATTAGAAATAATAATAACTGGATATCATATATTATAATTTCCACATCTTATGATTTTACGATCTAATTTTCAAATCTAATCAAATCTAATTTTTGTAATTAAGCAATTCAACTCATATCCCGTATTTTTCTATTAGTACGATCTTACTCTATCACCACATAAAAAATTTGTTGCCAAATATTTAGTTATTAAATAATAAACAAGGTTTAAAGGCTTATCTTAACAAAATTTGAAGACATCCAAATTCTAAAATTTTTTTTTGCAACGATTACAGGCACGATCTAATAATGAATTTTCCACTAAATAGTTTTTAATTTTAAAGGACAATAAATTCATGGTGGAACCAATAGATAGTGTTTATTAAGATAGCAGAAACGCCGCTATCTCATTTATTAGACGCCTATCTTATAATAGGGGGCTTTCCTCTATTTTTTAATTTCAGTATATTATACGGTTTTTTCCAATTACCATTTAAAATAAATAGAAATTTTATTATAATTCGCTGTAGTAATAATAAAAGAAATAAATTCATTTAAATGTTAATTTTCATTCTACTTGTGATAAAAGAAAAGATCTGGTAACAAGGAATACATCATGAAACAGAAACTCGAGTGACTCGAAATTCACACTTCTTTATAATTTTTACGAAATGTACTTTCTCCGTATTTTATCTTCTCTGAAAATTGTGTACTTTTGGACTTAAGAGCTTTCATAATATGGGGCGACGATGTAATACTTTACATCAGCCTAGGTGTATCACAAAGTATAAGTGCATAAGAAAGTTGTTAGTGTCACAGACGATTAAAGTTGGACGAATTAACTATAAAACGTAGTGGACAACTGCGACGAACTCGGTGCTTGACCGCGGCTAGGATTAAAGTAGGTTTACACATTAATTACACGAGTAGCATAGTACTTTGTTCTCTATCTCACCCTTCACATATTACACACGCGACTACCGTGTTTTACTAAAAGTTCCTGCTAAAAATCTCGTGCATCAAGACGAGACTTTTCTCAGCGGATAAAATGAAAAGTAATTTTGGCCACGAACGTTGTTTAGCTGGAAAGTTACGATATGGGGATATCTAGAAGTTCTAAGGGCACGCCATGCGACTAAAAATATAAGTAAAAAAATATAAGTATACAACCGGAATTAAAGTTGCAACAATAAAAAATATAAGTAAAAATATAAGTATACAATCAGAATTCAAGTTGCAACAATGGCACATGTGAGCAATGATGTAACTTTGGGGCAACAAGCAGATTCTCTTATCTTTGATAATTGAAGTTACCCCCTCACACCATTTAAATTCGTATCCTTCTAACAGACTAAAATATAAACCACATAAAATATATACATTATTATCGCTACACTGAGAGAAAAAAAATGTACTAAATTTTGATAATATAAATTTGATAAATAATTTTTTTAATTATAGTACTAACATTTTATGGGAAATAAATATTTGTTAAATAATAAGTTATAATTAAACACACACGTTCCAAATTAATGTATCAAATAAATATGTTTATATTTCATAAATATTCAATTGATACAAATCAAACAAATATTTATTAAAATTTAATATATTTTTCTCTCAATGTATCAGGACAATTAATATATATTAATATTTTAATGCTTTTATTGATGTTTTATGATGTACCATAAGTATTTTATTTTTCGTCATCGATACTGTTATGGTAAATTATATATTCTGCTACTGATATTTAGTCATTGACGTTATTATGTATAATACACATGTATATTAAATTATAAATTTTATTATTAATACACACATATATACACTTAGATTAGATTAAACTATCGTGTAATATAATCGCCATTGACATATTTTATTCTTCTTAGGACTTCTGACATTATTTAACGTTAAGTTTGTTAATTCTAGAATATTATTAATACGTAAATTTTACATACAATTAAACGAGGTCATTAAACACTAAGCTTCTTATGATCATTAGAAAGTCCAATCTGTCATGCATAGAACAAACGGGAATAAGCTTTTGAAAATTCTGTCTATTATAAATCAGTTTGAATCTCTTAGTGTTTAATATCATAAGAGTGTAATAAGTAATTTCAATTTTTAAATAGTATTTTGTTATTATGTATTTTATTTAAGTATTACAAAAATATTTAATTATATTAAATTATTATATATATAATATATAATTATATTTAATTATTTCAAAATTGAATTTGTACTTATTCTTTCTTCTTTTTTAAATTAATAATTAGATTACTCATGTTTATAAAAATCTCGATTATAAATATTTTATCATTAAAAGTGAAATATATGAAAAATGTATATTAAGAGTGATTTATTTCCTCATAAG
>Ga0157364_1007610_pt1 | contig 11210 bp, 5 predicted proteins | sample AttsexASBM2_FD_111476 | JGI IMG/M metagenome (GOLD analysis project Ga0157364, IMG submission 111476) | Fungus gardens microbial communities from leaf cutter ant in Ribeirão Preto, State of São Paulo, Brazil - Atta sexdens ASBM2 | ecosystem: Host-associated > Fungi > Mycelium > Unclassified ...
ATATTTATAGAGTTTTATATTTATATATATATATACATACAGAGTGTGTTTATAGTAAATATATACATTTATTATTTTATATATATATATATATATATATATATATATATATATATATATATATACACATCCCAGCAAAAAATGAATTAAAATGGATTAAAATTTTTTTAATGCGTACTTTAAATCCATGAAAACGGATTGGATTCGAGTTGACACTAATTTAATAAAAAAAAACATTCATATTTAAAAGAGTTACAAATCTTATTCCTGTAAGACACACACATATTTATAATAATTATACCTGAAATTAACTATTTCAAATTGGTATTAAAAAACGCATTTTAGTAGGATTCGAACCTGGAACCTCTTGGATTATGAATCTTGTACGTTATCCGCTACATCACTTCTTCAATTGGTAAGTGTGTTATTCATTTTCTACTTCAATTACAGCTAAACTAGTAACGAAATTATATAGATATAATAAAAATATCATCATTTAACAGATATATTATAATAAAGTATAAATAATTTATTATTATGGCCTGGTTAATTTTAGTAACATTAATGTTACTTTGATTTTAAGCGAGACTTTTTAAAACTCTGTCTTTTTAAAGCCGAAAAAGAGACAGAGACAAAGAGAGTTTTAAGCTTAAAATCAAAATAATATTGATGCAATCGGGATGATGAATGTGAGATAACATTGGTTGGCTAATCTAATCTCGCTTGGCCAATGTCACGCGCCGTGATTAGCCTAATATTCGGACTGTATTCGATTTGGTTTGTGAGTGTTCACATCGATCATTTATTTTGTTTCTAATCAAAGAGAAACAAAAGAACATAGCTCAATTATGTTTACATTAATTTTTCTGAACTTAGGCTCGATTGCACCAACATTACTTCGATTTTAAGCGAGGCTTAAAACTCTTTCTGTCTCTGTCTCTTTTTGGCAAAACGAGACAGTTTTAAGTCTCGCTTAAAATAACATTGGTGCAACTGGGCCTTAGTTGGATTAAAAAATTTCCTACTTATAATTTTGAATAATTTAAGTAACATTTATGGTCCATTTGTAAATAAAAACTTTTTATTCAATTAGATTGAAAAACTGCATTTCATATTCAGAATATTGAATTGAATGCAGTATTCACAAAAATTGCTGATATTATTTTTGAATTTAACTGAATTAAAAAAACTGTACTTTCTATTCACAAATTTGAATTGAGTATTCACGATGTGCACAGAAAATGCTAATATTATTTTTAGATTGAAAGGTATAGAAATATGCACTATGCAATTCCTATAAATATGTGAATAAAAATGCATTCAGGATTGAAAAGGATTTATTTTAACATTAATGAATCTGTATTTCTGAAAATCTGAATCCATTTTAATCCATTTCAATCCATTCTCGTTTGCTGGAGTACTAATTTGATAAATAAATGTATTTACAAGCAATGAAATTTACCTTTACTAGTAAATGCATTTTCACACTAATTTAGTAAAAGTATGCAGAAAAAAAATGCATCAATTTGAATTGAATACTTTTGTCAGCAAAAGTACTCATACACATAATCTCAGCATACAGTGTGCATATCAGCAGACATTTTTAGACTCTTTGATACTTTTGCTAAAATCTTACATATATAAAATATAAATGCATACAGGTGTATACATTTATTAAATTTTACGCTTTGACTGTGATATATATATATATATATATATAAGTGTAGGCGTTCAATCCCAGCAAGAATGGATTGAAATGAATTGAAATGATTCAGATTCAGATTCTCAGAAATATTGATTCATAAATATTAAAATGAATGCTTTTCAGTTCTGCATTTTTATTCATTTATAGGAATTGCATAAAGCATATCTCTATGCCTTTCAATCTAAAAATAATATTAGCTTTTTCTGTGCACAATACATTGTGAATATTGTTCAATTCAAAATTTTGAATAGGAAATACAGTTTTTTAATTCAATTGCAGCCAATTGAATCTAATTGAATCCAATTGAATCCAAAAAAAATATTCGCTATTTAAAATATGCATTCGGATAGAAAAAAATTTTAATTCATTTTAATTCATTCTCGTTTGCTGGGATATATATCGTTCTAAAATTATTATGAATGGCAAAGTCAAGGAAAAGGCGAAGTTCCGTTTTAATAGGGATTGCAATTCCCCGTGAGTCGTATTCATCTGAGGAAAAGAAACTGCGCTGAACTGGTGCATCGGTTTACCTGGAATCATGGAATATCTGGCCGTTAAAATTTTGAAGTTAGCTGGCTACGCTGCTCGTGACAACAACAAGACTAGAATCCTGCGTCACCTGCAACTCGCCATGACGCCTGCATCCGCAATGACGAGGAGTTGAATAAGCTGTTGTCCGATGTAATTGCCCAAGGTGATGTTTTATCGAACATCCAGACTGTATTGCTATCCAAGAAGAAGGCATAATCGTAATCTGGCATCTGATACAAATTTATCGGAATAATTAGACTTTCGTTTTCGTCTGAAAATCCAAATATAATGATCTCGGGACGATCACGTAGAAGATTACAAGATATATCACAAAAGTATAAAGTATTCGTCTTTCAATATAATCACTAATCTTATTAACGAAAATTGTTCATTCATTCACAAGCGCGCAATCTTTACGCACACACACACACATACATATGAACATGCGCGTTATATAATTAATCAGATAACTGTATTAATCACATATCACGTCACTTTTTGCCAAATAGGATTCGTTCTTTCGCCATATTTACTAGAAGATATATAATATCGATTCATAGATCGTTGTACATTTTATTTTCACACGTGAATACTCGAATCTCTGTGAAGATTACCGAGCTGAGCCTCAAATAAAATGTCGTTTAACAATTTCTCAGCTATTATTCTTTGGTCCAGTCTCATATTCCTGAGCTTGGCGGCAACGTTGCGACCGATTGCATCGTACTCGTCCTCCATTATAAATGAATTATTATGTGATATTCTTAGGGATGGATCCGCCGATTCCGACTCGTCGGATCCCCGGATTAACGACGTGTCGTTCCAATCTGCATGTTGTTCGTAAGATTCGTTCTTTTCGGCCGTACATTCCTCCTGCTTATGAATATATTAAATTAATTACAACGTAATAAAGAAAAGAAAACTCTTTGTTACATTGTAAAATCGAGATAGATAAGAGAAAGACCAAGCGCAATTAATTTAAACATTTCAGAAATATAAATATGTTATATGTGTTTAAAATAAATCTTAAATTTTCATCTGTCGTATATTTAAGTGTACCTTCAGATATTTCTATCTAAAATTAATTTTTTATAATAATTTTTTTAATAATTAATTACTAATCCTCTTTTCTAATATAGTAACTTATTTTTTAATCTTTTTAGGACGGCAAGATCGAATTAATTACATGGCAAAAATTAAGTGCTTACCGTTTTACAGCGCTTCTTATTTTGTACTGCTGCACGCTTTCCCGGCATTATTTCGGAGCATTTATCAGGTAACGTCGAATTGACATATATCGCGGGTTTCCTCTGACTAGACTTGCACCTTATTTTGGACATCAAAGAGGGATGCAATCGCTGCAAAAGTAACAAGGCTGTTACGAAAATTCTCTATCTAACAATAAATCGTAATCTATAATGGTAAAAGAAAGCCCAATGAGAGACTTTAAGTATAGTTACTAGCGTATATAATTAATCCACTGCTGGCAATGTTAAATTTTATTTTTTTATTGTAAATTCTAACAAATTTAAATTTGTAAAAAATAAGTAAAGTACAATTATTTCTGATAGTAAAGACTTATTTTAAGAATTTCTTCAAATTTTTATACAGTCCAAATTATATAAAAAATCTACACTAAAGTTCGAAGATCTAGATAGTGGATGACGTATCATTGTCGACGAAGAATTAATTATATAATTGTAAGTATCGCCTGAAGTAATAAATAAAATTAAATAAATAATAAAATCATCGTCAAAATAAAATTAAATAAGGAAACTGTTATAACTATTCGAAATTGATTTGATTGTTCTTGAAATATATTAAGCACAGAAATATAAGAAACACATTTTTTTCTCCATCTTAGATTAAGGGATGAAACAAATGTTTTAGACAAAATATTTAATTTTTTTTATATACTTGATAATTGTGTATTTAGATTTTTCAAAAATCTAATGTAAAAATCTAAAATTGAAAATACCTCCATCCCTATTAAGCTTTAAAAGGTTTCACTTCTTAAATTTGAGATATTGGATCCATGTAAAAACATGTATCTCAGATTTTTTTTTAACAATATATTTCAAGGAGAATCAAATCCAGACAATTGTAACAGTCCCTTGTAAGAGTAAGAAATAAAAACACAATAATCGGTGCTTAGGCTTTCACTGGCCCCTCTGATCTTCATGGTTTTACATCAAGAAACTTTTTTCCATCCCGTCAATCTGCATACAGACAATTCTATCAAAGTATCTAATAATTTGTTTACCTTTACATGACTGAGAAAGTTCCCAGTGGACTTCAGATTGCCGTTGAGCAATTTCATACACTGCTGACAACGTACCGTAACGTTAGTGTCTTCCACTCTGATCACCTGGAAGTACTCTCCATCCAATAAAGCAGGCAATCGAACTGCAGTTGCTTTCTGTTGGATATTCGATTCGATCTGCGTCACCTGATGCATCTGCTCCGTCTGTTGCTGTTGCAACGTCAACGTATCATGATTCTCTCTATTCCGTACTTCTATTTCTTCCTTGGGCGCATGATTGTTCACAGTTTGAACAATGTCACACTGATAATTTGCTGCGGTAACCATAGACTCGTCATATGCCTCGAACGTTTCCATTTTGTTCTTGTAGTCCTATGTGAAACTTTTTATAACAACGGATTGTGTATTCAAGTCTCCACTCTGCAAGGCAGACGGTATATACAAACAAAGATCCTATTCCGTCTGAATCTTGTACAGCCAGAATAAGCTGGAAAAGAGTAAAATCTTACTGTGGACTTGATGCAACTTAAACGTCGCGGTGATATTATTTATCCTTTGAGTCTTATTGAATTTTAGATAAGCTGGTCAGATAAGAACATCACGCAGGGCAAATCTAGATCAGATAATAGATGAGAACGTGTGCGTTAGGTGATTAAGCATCGCCTAGATACCAACCTTGTCGATCAAGGCTGTACCCAGTTACGTTCGTGCATCGCTAGGGACGGGGTATCCAAATAGGAAACTGTGAATGCTCCATATACATCTCTGTTGTAAACACGTAAGCAAACAATAATTGCTTTCAATAATTTTTTAATCTTTTCTTCTGTCCGTGTGTGGTGGCTACACTGAAGTAAACAAAGCATTCCGTCAATCCCGTTGTGACATATCCGTTTACAATATATAATGAGTGAATTTAATATACAGTTATAAATAATTATCGTACCATTTTTTTTATATTTTAATGATAAATTTGTAGATATCCAATCGATGCGCATAACCGGTGAAATAATCCTGCTCAGAGAAGGTTGATGCTTCATTTACGTTCTAAAATGTGACAATCGCACAGATCATTATTGAATAAGTTAATTAAGCAAAGATCTCGTTCAATTAATTTATGTGCAGTTAAATAACTTACAACGAAGCGACGGGAAAATTGGAAAATCACCGTACACTTTTAACCTGCATGTTACTATCAGTAAATCAACACGTTCTGTTGAAGTTGGTGTAGTTGGTTGGAGTTGGCGATACTGAGGAATGAAGATGTCAGCTTGTTTCTTGTTGGATGGATGGACAGGGACGTGTATAAACAATAGATTTTTTTTCCTTTCATTGAAGAAAAAAAGACAAACGATAACCTGTAAGAAATAATGTATTTTAATTTAACACAGAATATACATATATTTTATAAAGATTATTGATTTTATAAAAAAGAAAAAATGTAAATATAAATTTTGCAATGTAAAATCGATGTTCCGTCATATTTCACATATAAACTTGTTTTATTTTAAATAAAATTTCACTTAATTTTAGTTATTAATTTGTAATTATTAATTTCATTCACATTTATTTTGAACACGAAATTCACTCATTTAATTTAAACATGAAAATAAACTTTACCTTGGTGAAAATTTTTCTCAGAACTTTTCATATAATTTTTCAGAATTTTTCTATAATTTTATAATTTTCTCTCTTTTTTTATACGAATTGGAACATTTCTCAGAAAATCTGCATCTTTTTTCAGAATTTTTCATATTTGTTAATTATCATAAAACTTTTATGATTTTTTGTAAAAAAAATTGTAAATATATAAAAAAAATTGTAAATATATTAAATATATTAAATATTGTAAATATAATAATATAGTAATTTAATATAGTAAATATAATAATATAATAATTTAAATATATTATTAAATATAGTAAATATATTATTATAATTATTTTGTAAATATATTATTAATTTTTTGTAAATATAATTTCTGATGAAATATTATAAAATCTAAAAAATTTTTAAATACTTTTTAAAAATTATGGAATGAGAAATTTCAGAATATTTCAGAATTCACTTGTATGAAAAATTCTTAGAGAAGATGTAAATTTTCCAAATATTTCTGAGTATTTTTCTGAGTTCAGAAAAATGCTGGATGGATGAACTTTACAGAGCTATTTATGACAATTAAATAAATAAATTAAATAAATTTTATTAAGACTATTTACAGCTATTTATGACAATTAAATAAATTGCGTTGTTTTATTAAGGATTATAATTAATTTTCATATAAAATTTTAATAAATACCAAGAGGCTTACCATTAATTTTTTTGATATTTTAATCCTTCTTTTTATGTAGATCTGACGATGCTTTAAATTTCACCAAGATGCGTACACCACTGGGCGTCACCTGATGCTCGCGCTGCGGCGCATGCGTGAAAAATCCCTCCGTTGGCGTCACTGCGACGCTTTTCGTGGAGTATTTTGCGGCATTTGTGGCCAACGTCGGTATGAGGTGAGGTTCGCTCGCGTTCCTGAATGTGGCATGTACAGTGATGAACCAGTAGCAGTTTTCGTGTTTCGAATAGTCTGAGCAACTTCCCACGTTGTAACCCGCATCCTTTTACACGCAATTCGTATCGTCGCGCCGTCGACATGTCGGCACTTGCCGCGGAGAATAAAACGGAATATGAGGAAAAGGAGCAGCACACGAGGTATTCCTCGTCCTCGCGCTTCAGCGCGATGTGGCGCTAAATATAGCAGTAGTACATTTTCCTTTCGAATTAAGTATTTCTGAATCCTTACAACATTAAGTTTAATCGGCTCTCAATGTCTTCTTTTTTTTTTTGTAGAAATAAAATGCTTGTTCTGATTTTATAAAGTCATTGGTGAACGTATATCTATAGTCTTAAACTATAGTCTTATTTATAGACTTAAACTTTCACTTTAAGATTTTATGAAAATATCAATTAATCACTTAATTTTATCATACAATTTACAGTTAATTTCATTTTGAATAATATTTTGAATAATATAAAGCTAAAAGAACGAATTGTAATTTCTAGCGAGACAGAAACGTCCTCTGCCACTTCAGCGAAGTCAGAGACAAGTAAGGATATAAATGTAGAGAGCTCTCAAAGTAGGAAACACAAGCGGTCGCCAGATCGCGAACGCCCGTCCAAAGTAGCAAAACACGATGCTGAAGAAGATGCCTCATCTGCTGTATGTGACTTAACCATATATTACTATTTTGATTGCAAAAAGTAGTGTTTATTAGATCATGTATTCAAGATGTCTTAAATCTGGTCTACATAGATAGTCTTAAAATTCAGAATCGATCCTAAAATCTATTAACGCAGTTATTGATACTGTAAAATCTACTTAATTCATGTTGAAAAGACACGAATTTCAAGGAAATGACATAACTTGTATAAATGAATGAATACTATGTTTATTTTAATACTTATTTTAATACTTATTTTAATACAGAAAAATATCTTCTGTTGTAAAGAAAAGTGATTATTCCATTTATTTTTTCTTTTAAATAATAGTTATTTTTAACAAAGAATAATTTCTGATAATAATCTTAAAATATATTTTAATAAATTTTAGAAAAATTCCATTCCATTATGTAGAACTCAAAACATCTTGAGATGATTATAAGATGATCTTAAATGTAAGATTGAAGTATGAATACTATTAATTAGTGCAAATGTAATTTTCTATTGCAGAGTACAAACGTTCCCTCAGATTTAACAACATCTGGAAGTAACGAAAAAAATAAGGACATAACTGATGCAAACAGAAGTCTTGACAATACAGTTTTGGTAGCCGACCATTACAATGCGCTCGAAGAAAAGGGCCTCTCACAGAGAAATCAAAGTCGCATTGTATATATGAGGAATTTTAACAACTGGATTAAAAGCATGCTTATAAGTAAGTATTGATTTTTAGCTGCTATCTAAATGATGTCACAACTATAATAAATAATAATGAAAAAGGATCAATAAGAGTCAATATCTAATTGCATTCTTTCAGATACATAATTCTAATTCTTTTTAATTATTGATTGGTAATTAGCAGTATTACAATTTAAACTGTTGAACTCTTATTGCATTTTTAATTTTAAAAAGTATCACAATTATGTTGCTAAATTATTTTGGATTTTTTATATTTATAACTTTAGATGCCTTTAATAGAGCGGAATATAATAGCTTAAAATTTCTTGTAACGTGTGTGAGATAGAATCGGGAATCGAATTCCAATCTTTTGTTTGATAGATAATTACTATTAAGCTATCTAATATCTCAGAATTAATCATAATTATAAATATAATTATAAAGTTTGAAAGTAAAAATAAATATTCGATTTAATTTGGGCTATTTTTGATGATTTGAGAAAATATTGAATTTTGACTTAAAACTGGCTTATTATTGGTCTTGTTATTGAGATTTTATGTTAATTTATTTGAATAATCAATTGTTCTTCCAATGAATAAGTTTATCCTTATATTATTTATCAGATGAATACGTAGTCAAAGTAAGACAAGGCAAAAGTTTCGGCACTTCGCTTAAAGTTCTGGACATGTGCTGTGGTAAGGGTGGAGACCTTCTCAAGTGGAAAAAAGCAAATATTTCACATTTGATCTGCGCGGATATAGCGCAAGTGTCACTTGAACAGTGTCAACAACGGTACAATGACATGGTGAATAAGAAAGGTTCCAAGGACAGAGGTTTTGCGCCCATTTTCAGCGCGGAGTTTATAACAGCTGATTGTACAAAGGTGGAAGATACCTATTTCATTTTTAAATGCTACACAAAAATTCCATCTGCAAGAAACGCACTTGTCAATGGAATTTTGTTAATCAGGAATGTTACAGGTTCGTTTGAGGGAGAAGTTCGCGGATCCCAGCATACAGTTGGATTTCGTTAGCTGCCAGTTCGCTTTCCACTACAGCTTTGAATCTCTATCACAGGCGGAATGCATGATTCGGAACGCCAGTGAGAGTCTCAAGCCCGGTGGTTATTTCATCGGAACCATTCCAGATGCTTATGATTTAGTGTGCGTTCTCTTTCTCTTCTACTTTCATATTTCTCTCTAATAGATAGTACTCACACACGCTCATCTTCTTTTCGACAACGCAGTTCTAGGTGGCAAAATTGCGACGGTCATAAGTTCGGCAACGACGTTTACAACGTTGAATTTTTAAGTGAGGACAAAACTAAACCGCCGTTTTTCGGCGCAAAGTACAATTTTCATCTGGATGGTGTGGTCGATTGCCCGGAATTCTTGGTACATCTACCTACTTTGTGCAAGTTGGCTCTGAAATACGGTCTCGAATTAGTGGCGTTTGAAAGGTAAGAGAAAAAGTACATTGATTTAAATCTATCGTTATTTTAGCAAATAATTAAAAAGTTTGCATATTATATTAATTTAATCCTAATCGATATTCACAAGTCTAATGGACATTTTCTTCAACTACAGTGTGAAAAATTATTTGTTACGAGTGTTTTTCATAATAATATTAAATAATATTAAGATAATCTTAAATAATATTAAGTTATATAATTCTATTTCTCGGATTTTGACTTTTGAAAATGAAAAAAATAAGCGAAAGTGAATTATGTTAACTTTAAAATAAAGATACATTAATGAATACACTGGATCCACGAATATTACAAATAGATATTAATATCTGAAGACATTATTTTTCCTAGTTAAAATCTCAAAAATCTTTTTATATTCAGGTTCGAAGATTTCTATGAGCGTTTCAAAAACGAGGGTAGATCTCTTTTAGGAAATATGCAGGCACTAGAAACTTATCCGCCGTATCATGAAGCACCTCTGCTTGGTGATCCAGAGCGAGATTATCATCATGCTGTTGAATATATGCAGAATCTGCCAGCGAATCATCGTAAAATTGGCACTCTTTCGCAATCGGAATGGGAAGTTACTTGTGAGTACAAGAATTCTAATTAAAGATAAGGAAATTTGAAAATATGAATAAAATATAAAAATTCTGAACAAATCCAATTTACTAAATGAATCTTTACAGCATTGTATGCAGTATTTTCGTTTCGAAAAATGAAGACGATTTGGAATAGCGAAGGAAAGCCGGAGTATATCAAGTTATAAAGTTTCGAAAGATAAGAAAAACATGAAAACTGAAGCAAGGAACGATTTACTGATGTTGCTGATTTTATATTGTACAAACAATTTTATTTGTTACTGTAATGTAACTTATGGTAGGACGATATCAACCGTGTGATATCAGTAGAACTGTAGCTGCGTTTATAGAGCTGACAATCATGTAAAAAGTGCTAAAAAGGCTTAACCCTTCAATGCTACTCTTGATATAGTGTATCAAACTTTTTTTTTCAAAAAATGCTTTTTTGAAACATCTATTTACTTTATTACTTATAACTTTTTTACTAATCAAGATATACTTGTTTGATTTCTTAATGCTTAACATTTCGGTTGAAAAAATTTATTACATGTTTATAATTTTATAAAAGTTATAAGCAATCAAAGTTGGATTGAATGTTGCACCAATGACAACGTCACAGGTATAACATAAAACGTATATATATATATATATATATATATATATATATATATATATATATATATAAAAAAAGTTATAATTATTAAAAAAAAAAAATTTTTTTTTTTTTTTATTTTAAATCTTTTTTTTTACAATCACAAAAATTTTCTCTATATAACAA
>Ga0157364_1007611_pt1 | contig 11209 bp, 7 predicted proteins | sample AttsexASBM2_FD_111476 | JGI IMG/M metagenome (GOLD analysis project Ga0157364, IMG submission 111476) | Fungus gardens microbial communities from leaf cutter ant in Ribeirão Preto, State of São Paulo, Brazil - Atta sexdens ASBM2 | ecosystem: Host-associated > Fungi > Mycelium > Unclassified ...
TCTTTTCTCTCTCTCTCTCTCTCTCTCTCTCTCTCTCTCTCTCTCTCTCTCTCTTTCTCTCTCCCTCTCTCTCTCTCTCCCTCTCTCTCTCCCTGCCAATATAACTACTGTATGCAGATTGTAATATTTTTGTATGAAAATGCGTACAAAAATAAAACCGAGTTAAGCAAGTAAACGTGCTCGCAATAGATTATTAGCAGTCGATGCACTTCGTCTGTTTTGCGCGAAAAGAAACACGCGCGCGAATTTTACTCAATAAATCACATGTCTGCAATAGTAATGAGCATGAAGGTTTTATTACGTACGTATATCCAAGCCTATACGAAATTGCCATAAATGATGGATGTAGCGTGTCGATGATTTTTCACTGCACGTTTGTTGACAATTTATAAGTGCGTCGGAAAAAGATACGTGATATGGTGATATGTAGATAATGCATGATGCATCGAACATTTGACATTTCGTGCAATTTTTCTTGAATTTGGAAGCTATTGCCGAAAGTCATATAACATGACATCTTATTCTTTAATTAATTTTAAGTGAAAGTTTCTTTGGAGAAAATATTATAGAGTTTTAAATTACCGATTTTTGTGTTTAAAGATGTATTAGCTATACAATATTAAAATAGTTAAAATAGTTAATCTCTCTCTCAATCAAAAAAAGCCTAAATAAGCTAATATCAACCAATATTATTTAAAAACATTTGATATTAGCCTGCGAAATATCTTGAAACCAACTACAAACGAACAAAAACAATAAATAATTCGACTTATAATAGTTTTATGTAGCAAAATAATCATATTTTTCTGTAGTTTTAAGTCAGTAATTTTTAAACGAGTAAATGGATCCAAATAAACTTTTACACGAATATTTATTATTATTTTATTAGTATACGTCAAGAAATTGATTTTGATTTAATATTTCTCTTAATACTTCCTCATCAAATTTGTAAATAAATATTACAAACTGCGATTTTATACAAGAATTAAGACAAATAAAAATAAAAAATTAAATAACTTTTAAACTAAGAGAATTGTGTTCAAATTTTATATTGTTATTTAAACATAATAATAATAGAACAATCTATGAAATTTTTATTTTTTAGTATTATTTTTAGGTGTGATACACATCCTTAAAGTCACACAAATGTTAAAATGTTTATGTTAGAACGTTTAAGACTGGTTGTATAGAATTTTTATTGAAATTGAGGTTATTGATAAAAAAAGATGAGGAATATAATAGAAAGAAGCTTGCGATATGCTATCGTCGTTATTGTGACAAATTGCGTTTAAGATTGCATCCGCGAAATTTATTAAGCGTGTTAATTAACGTTTTTATGTATTTTTTGTTACTTTCATAATTATCAGAAAGAGATATGTATAAAAGAAAATAAAATGGAATTTCCACGAAGCACTCCATATTACTTGCAGACTGTACGAAGTCTCGTGACTTTTAATCATCTGATGCAGACATTTCTTCTCTGGGAAAATGAACGTGAGTGTAATTACTCGTAGCAATATAGCAGCAAGCCGAATTACAGACACGGTTTCCTTTAAGCTGACTCTCATTTATCGTTCCTTCGAGCGCGTCTTTCAAATTTAAGCTGAAAGCTGAATCAATTTCATGAGACAGATCTTCAAGAAGCGTTTTCTCGTAGAAATAAAATAATCATATTAGATAATCATATTAGAAATAATATGAATTTACAATCTTTTTTTCTTAAATAATACTGATATATATATATATATATAAACCGTACATGTGCGCAAGATATGCAATAAAATGACTTAATAGAAATGCTAAACTAATATTCCAACATGAGCATAATCAGATGAGATGTACAAAGAATAGTGCTCTTTGTGTACTAATTTAGTGCTTTAATTTTGATTTTATTGGTCTAACTGTTTAGCGAGAAATCGGTTTTATGTTAACTTTTAAAAAAGTTAGAAAGGGATTTTTTGAAACACGGTTAGAAAATGAAATCGAGATTAGAACAACAAGTTAGCATATAAAGAACATTAATTCTCTGTACATTGATCAATTGTTAAGGATAATTGTTAAAATTCTTTCGGAGGAGGGGGGAGGGCACCAATCGGATTTCCAAGAAAAAATTTTTGATTTGCGTGGACTTACAAAAATTCGAATTTGGAATTTTCAAAGCTAACTTTTTTGTTTTTGATCTTAGTGGTTTGATTATTAAAGATAATCATTAGAATTTTTAGGGGGCTATCAAAACGCGTAACAGAACGTCGAATTTCTAAAAGAAATGTTCTAAAAGAAATGAAAAAACAAATTTCTTTTTAAAAAAGTTTTTTCAGAAATCCAGCGTTTTCTTAAGAGTTGCTAGCCCCCCTCTCCCTCTCTTCCAAAAATTTTATCAATTATCCTATATGAATCAAAATGTTAAAACGAAAGATAAAATAATTTTTCAAAATTTCAGAAAGTTCAGTGAAGTTGCCCTCCCCCTCTTCCCGCTCTCTTACTTCATATAGTGGTTTCATCATATTTTAATCAATGAAACTCTTTCTAAAATCGATTGAAAATTCTAAAACTCTTTGGTGGCAACCAGAACTCTATTTACTTTTTCCAAATTTTGAAAAAGGGGGGCCAGCTTTACAGATATGAATTTCTAAACTGCTACTTTGTATAAATAAGCAAAAAATTTGCGTAATTTAATAAGCGATCGTCGAGTCTTATGTCTCGCGAGAAAAGAGACTTTCCTGTCTATGAAAATTTATAGAAAAGTCAATCAATTGTAGAAAATAAACACGTTACATAAGCGGAAGATGGCCATAATTTGGCCGAATTCAATGGACACGTCGACCAATTCACTAGATAACTATTCCAATCAAGTGGAACACGCTGATATATACGATAATAGTGCATTTTTTTATGGAGAAGCTAGGACTATTGATTTGCTTGGTCAGTCGTTAAAAGATAAGCCCGCGTACGTTTTTATTACACAATTCTTAAATAGATACCGCAAAAATAGGTTCCAACTAACTAGCGCTTCGTATTTAGCTTATCGTAACGTGATTAAGATCGGGAATAATGCAGTTCCAATGTTTTAATCAGCTTAATCTCATTAAACGAAAGCTCATTTAATTTTAAGTACGCATTCCTAGAAAATATTGGGCAATTAAAAGGCAAAAGAGCGGAAATTTAATAAAAATTAGTTATATGGACGGAAAATCAATTAGTAGTCGCTTATTATTATTTATATAACTTAATAAATTTATATCTGCACATGTGTATAAGGGTGTTCAAAAAAACTATTTAGCATTTATATATCATAAATAATACTAAAGTGAAAGATCTTAAATCCAAAACTCAACCGTTTCTCAGATATAAATAATTTTATATGTTAGTAACTGACTTATTGGCTTCTACGTGTCGTATGCAACGTAAAAATTTACCTCAGTATATAAATCTCCTTTTGAATATTCTGACTCAATTTGAATATACATTTATAATGTAAAATTTCACTGAAAATCAAGCTTACATCAACCATGATCCAGCCATGATTGCCATAACATTATTGTTATGACAATGGTAATGGCTGATTAAAATGTCCCATAAGAGAGATCATCTCATTGGACTTGTTCTCCCTAATAGGCTATCAGTGCTACTTATGTCTCTTTTCTCATCGTATGCGATACGTAGAAGAAACCATAAGTCAGTTATACTAACATACAAAATTGTTTGTATCTCAGAAAGCTTTAAGCTTTCGACTTATGTTCATTAATATAAGGCTTTTTTACTTAGTATGATGTGTACTACTACTACTAATTAAATGTTAATGATATTTTTAACACTGTATATAAGTATTTATTTTTACTATAAAGATTAGCTCTTTTTTACATGCATATCTAACAATGGAACGTTTGCATTTATATTATTGTTTTAATATGAAAGATTTATATTTATGAACGACAAATAACAATTTTATTTACTTGTTTATTTATTTGTTTATTTATTTATTTATTTAAAGAGAGAGAGAGAGAGAGAGAGAGAAGAATTGAGAAAGAAAGATAAGGGTCAAAAACGCGCGTCTACTGCAGAGTTATATTCTCTGCGTCAAAATAATGATATGCAAGTATCAGTACTGCATAATTGGACGTTCTCTTTGCCAAGGAAATTTCATAAAATTAAGCGTTGTTCTCTAAAAGCGTGCGTGGCCGAAAATAACCATAAATAAACCTTCCGTGAAAGCATCAAGTTAATTAAATTTGAGAACAGCGATGCTTGCATTAATTATCAGTGTAGAAAGAAGCTTTTGAGACACACATCAAGCTGGTCCGCACTGGAAGCCAAAATTCTATAACCTTATGGCGTGATATGTGAAAATTACAAAGTTGAGCTGCTGCTGTAAGTTTGTTAATTAACTGTACAATATCATGGTTCTTGTACCGGAATATAAATGCAAAGGTAATATTACATTAGTTGTCGAAAATATGATTGGTATACTTCAGCTTAATTAAGACTATAATAAAATTTACTCAATTTTATTTCGTAACTAACAAGAGAAAATATGTGTATACATATATATCTTTCTCTTTTATTATAGTATAATTGAGCGACATGCAATATACATGCATTGTACATTATTTTTAATAATGGATATTGTTTATTTGTCATGGCTTTTGTAATTTATATAAAGATTGCAAAATAAGTTTTTTTTTATTAAATCGTACAGTCGCTTTTTTATTTAAAGAATCTACACAGAAAATACCAAAAATTGCCAAAGGATCTAAAAATTCAGTTAAATACAGATCTGAAAATAATTTTGTTAAACTATCAAAATTATATAGGACGTTTAAACTTATTGCTAGAATACCAAATTTTTTTACAGCATTACTTATCATATTTGAGTTTCTTACATAATTATTTTGACTCTAAATAAAATTATTTTCAGATTTATATTTAGCTAAATTTTTAGATATTTCAAGAAAATCGTTCTTTCTAAGTATATATGATTATACATTTATAATTTGAACAAGTTGTCTTCACTATAAATCTAGAAAGAAAGCTATTTTTTTATTTTTTCAACTGTGCAGCTTATTTGTTCTTATTACAACATTACCTTCGTACACATGAAGGCGTGGCTTTAACAGTGGTAACGAACAAAGTAACAGTCACTCGGTCTAGTTGTAAATTCTGAGGTCACATCTGGTTAGCTTCTTTCACCGTTTAAGCTCGTTTCTATTCTTCTTGGTCCCAACCGACGCGTACACTACCGTGTACTTCTCGGATGTTATACAAGTACGTGAAGCGAGAGTCGCCCTATAGTTACTTTTATTTTCTCTTCCACTTCTCTTTCTTGTCGGTTTAGCCCAAGTCCAAACAAGTGCCGCGGATTACGTACCTACAACTATTTTCACATGAGCACACTAATTCTAAAAACATGTGCCGCGCTTTCTAAGTCACCGGTTCTATTTTATTTTCGTGAATTTAACGTTGGATGATAAATCGCAAATAAGATTTACGATTGATATGATAGTATCTTCGAATATTCTGAAAAAATTAGTAATCTATAAAATTAAAAATATACTTTTCTATAAACGATAAATTTCTTCTTTTTTTGAAAATCTGATAGATTTTTGAATTCGAATTAATGACTTATAAATTTTATTCTAGAATGTTACTGAATCTGTAACAAAATTTAGGATCAATTTTTAGAAGAAAATTCAATTTTTTAAACAATATTTTTTCTGTCAAATTTTCTCAAATTCAATTCCTTTAAAATAAAATAATCTTTATAAAGATACGAAATTAAATTGAAATTAAATTAAAACGAAAGAAATATTTTCGAAATATTTTACAATGTTGATTCAGATAATTAAAAAAGGAAATATTGCACGAAATTATAGAGTTTAAATTAATCTGATAACAAAATATTTCTTGTCTGTGACAATATTTTGTTTATTTATTTGCACGTCATGAAAAGAAAAGTCTATAAACTTGTTGGAGGAACATCTTTACAAGTAATCGATTTTCTTTCATCGTCGGACGAGATCGGGAATCGCTCTCGTACAACAAGAGTTGCACAGGCACGATGACGAACTTAATTGGATTTAATCTCGATTTAAGCATCTGCCTCGAGCAGAGTATGCCAACGTTCAATCCAACAATAGAATCGCTCTTGGCCCTGTATGTACACGTGCGTCATTTTCAGGCAGCTACGACATCCGCGAAAAGAATCTATCCTAAAGCAATTCGAGGACAATTCTTATATATACGTGTATACTGACAAGCTATTTGAGAATTATTTTGAGATTTTTGAAATACAAAGAAATAATGCTAAGATTATAACGTTAAATAATTGTTAGAGCTATCGTATTAGAGCTATCGAAAAATAACGAATGCTCAAAACAGATCAACATAATAATTTACGGACAGAAATGTAATGAAGTAAGAAAAACAACTTATATTTTATTATGTAATATAAACATTAGCCGAAATTAAAAAAAGAACTTAGGATAAATATTAATTTCACTACACATGAAAACCTTTAACACATTGAGGATCGAACTGTCGTTGTAGTTATAATTTATATGTATTGATTTTGAATAATTTTAGCAATTAAACAACAGTTTAAATAGCTCTTTTAGTCTGATTATATATTAATTTTGAATTTATATTTATTTGAGTCTTAATTATATTATTAATTGCTAAATAATTGTGTTGTGAAATTGCTATGCACATTTTTTCAGAGATAAAAAAATAATCAGTTATAGAAGTTTTTGTGATAATATATTTAACACATTACTTTTTTGTCCACGAGAAAAAATGTATTAACGTCTAATAGCTGAGAGCTTACATTTTTTTTTTAAATAGATACATTGTTGGAAATATGTAAATAATTATCAATAGAATTTCATAATGATTAAAAATAAGCATAGAGGAAACTATCTGCGCTAATATAATGGAAGACTAGAGATAAAATAGGCGAAATTTTGTTTAAAACGGAACTTCATATGAGCAAAATATAAACTTTATATAAATATTGCATTAAATCAAATTAATAACAAATTATTTAAATCTTCACAAATTAATTGCCTTTTCTTTGTGATTAAATTCAGTTGATTGCATAAGCCGGAATACATATACATGTTTGATAATTCGATCGGCAGTCAATGGTCCATTAAATTATAAAATCAATATCGAAGAGATATTTTGTTAAATCTATTATGAATAATTCAATTCTTATTTGTCATAAGATTCAATTTAACTTGGAACAATGCATTTGAGGTTTCATAATATTCCGTCGAACTCTTCATGTACGACGTTCCGAACAAATCCGCAGTTAAATGATTTCCTGCCGGCATTTAATTCCTCGAAGACCGTTAAGAATAATGATACCGTTAAATTCGCTTGTAACATTTTCTTCATTTTGTGATCACACGGTTACATTCGGATTTGAAATCCGAAATTTTTATCTCACGTCGAAAATATGAAATTCTTGCTGCGAGAGATAAGTTCTTGCAAATTGCTGGGAACAAAAGTTTAAAGGTCTCGATTTGTCTTTCAGCGTGCGAGAACATTTTCTCCCGTGTTAAATTAGTTCGTGAAACATTAATTGAGTATGCCGTTGGCATTCGCGGGCGCGTTTGCTATAGGAGCCGCGTTTTAATGTGTAATGTCTTTCATCTGCGACTTTGTGAGCTCTACATTTAAATCTTAGATAGTCGATTAATCTTAATTTTTCATTCACTTGTCCAATATGTTTTTTTAGAAATGTCGATTATTTATAACTCTCTTATAACCTTTAGAGAGTTTAGACAACTTTCTGTTATCTCATTTGATTTAAATTTTAAAAAAGAATTTGTGTTGCGATTTAATTAAAAACATATTTTAATAAATTAAATAAAATCCAACTTTATTTCGATCTAATTTTTTAATTATATAAAAAAATGGAGATACATCGTATTATTCGTATTGTATATACAACGCGTAAAGATAGATTTGAAAATAAGATAATTTATAATAATAATTTGAATATAAGAAAAATGCTTGCCAAGCACATCTGTATCCCGTGATTGTGATCGACGGTTTACTCGATCTCTCACGAGAGTTCACCTGGATTTTGGATCGCGTGTTACCGCGGCATGAGTATCGCGGAAGAACAAAGCGAAAGCTGCCAAGATAGGCTAAACGTGACTCACGAAGACTGAAACGTATCGCGGTATTCGCAGGAGGAGCCTCTGCTCGAGCGTGCGGAAATGGTTGCAAAGCAAGAATTTCCGTATATAGATACGAGATGTGGCGCGGTATCCCAGCATAATCTTTAAAGGCACTTTGCTTTTGGAGCTTTGGCAAAAATCTCGTTTGAAAGAATCCTCAAGATGTTCGCAATCATTTTCCGACGATATTCTGGCATTATAAAATCGTGATACATGAACAATTCATAATGTATAATTAATGTAATAATTCCATTTGATTTAATTAATAATTTTATTTGTTCATGATTTTTTAGCTCAGCGAAGTAATGCGATTAATTAGATAACCAAAGTAAAATTATTAATGCACAATTAGATAATTAAAATGATTTTAAACTGATTTGAGCCATTAATTTAAAAGGTAAACAGTTGAAGTGATAAAGCTGTTATAATTTTTCTTTTCTTTTAGATTGCACTTACAATTAGATAGATTAAGTACACGCTGATAAATGTACTTCAGAATGGGTAATGTTACGTAGAAATAGCACACTAATTGTATTATCGATTTGTAGTCTACATATATTATGATGTGACTCTGTTATTAGCTAGTTGCTGTCTTCTCATACATATAGACTGTACTGGAGTACTATTTACGTACTATGTATTGGTACAACTATTCACACATAAAAATCAATATATAGTTAGACTTAGATACATATTCTTTCTGTCTTGCATAAATTCTAATTAATTTAAAGTAAATTACATATCGCTCATGTTTATAATGATATAACTTAAAAATTATCATTTTTTTATTTCTTAGGGTAACTCCGGCAAATACGTCGCGCTGGAATTTATGCCGCAGAAGTCAGAAAAACTAGGAGGAGTGAGGATAATTTTCTCGCAACTGTATTTATGCTTTTATGTTACATTAGTATTGTTATAATTTCAGTTTCTTCCTATTAATATTAATGAAATTATTGTGAGTTGAATTGATTTTTCATTGTAATAAATAACGCCATCATAAATTAAAGTCTACATAAAATAATTACTGTAGGGCGTGTAAAAGACTTAGTGATTTTTTTCGATACGTGTAGTGGAATAGTAAAGCATGTTGTATAGTAAAATACAAGTGCTTTGCTTTGTTTAATTTGTTGTCTTGTATATCTCACCTGTTTGGGATATGCGGCATTTTTAGTGAGCGGGATTTATGCCCAAACCATACATAGTGCGCAGATTGAATTCAGTGCACTAAATGCAATAAACGCATTATATAAAATATGTACCTCATAACACTTGTAATATATGTAGGAAATTGATTCACAATTTTCATGAGATATAAATTAACACAAATCGTTCCTCAGATTAATATTGTGTCAGTTCATTTTGACATATTATTTAAAATTGACGAACTTCTTTGTTTTCTCATTGAGCGTATTGATTACTGCATTTCTGTCAATCTGCTAGTGACTTATTTTCAAGGTATTATATTCTACTTTTTCGAAGATGATTTCAAAGTAAGCCGAATAATATCGATATAATAAATGAAGACAACCGCCACTTGAGTATTGTCTACATTTCCTAACTTTTTGCTCTTATATCAGTGTTAAACTCTTATTAACCTTGTTCTAAAATTTTAATTATTGTTTTTCATTATTGTTTTTAATTATTGTTTAAGATTGAGAGTCCTTACTTATATTTTTATATATTTATGTAATGTGTCACATTTTATAAATTATTTTGCGTCTTATTTATTGCATTATTTATAAATTTTTCATGAGTCATACATACTCTCCCCTCCCCCTCCCCCTATGAGTAGCTATATAATTTTCTTATAGGATATATAGCAAAAATGCAAGGGTTTCAAAAAGTTTATTTTTTAGAATGAAAAATAAATATTTCGGATTCTAATATTTTTTTCATAGTAGTAGACAGTACAAAGTTTTTACTGATATACATTCATTTACTTTAAAGATAGATAATAATATAATAATATAATAGATAATAATATAATAAAGATAAATAATATTTAAATTAAGTTTTTAATAGGTGCGGCGTATAATCGGAATTACCCTATAAAAAAATAATGGAAACAAAGAACATATACATATAACTTTAAAATAATATATTTCTATTTATTTACTTTTGTTTATATTTACAATCAGTTATTGCATTACAATTGTATTTTAAAATTAATATTACAAAACATTTTTATGAGTCACAATATTCAAATTTATTTTCTAGAAAACTTTCTTTTTTGAGTTGTATCTATCATTGTTATAACAAATGAGCGATATATTTTAATTAAATAAATGTAAACCGCGGACAAAAGTTCGATTAATTAATATTGAAATATAGTTTATTATTGTGTAATTTTTTTCTTAACAATCTGATATAAAAGCTTCTTTTTCTAGTAAACAAATTATTTTAATAATCTCTCAATTCTTAATGCTACTTAATTTTTTTCTTTGATATAATTCATATATAGCTTTTTTTAATTCTTCTGGAATGGGATTAAAGAGATATTCCATTTAAATCAAGTTTATTTAGTAAGATAATTTTTATACGGCATGTACGATGTTTTCAGCAGCAAACAGAAATTAACGAATTCAGACAATGATAATTATATTGGCCGAGCTCTCATCTAAGCTTAAATAATTTAGATCGAATCTATTAAACGCTCACAAAATATAGACGCAAGATAAAACGAAGTTACATTTTGAAATTTGTTCGTAGAGCACTTCTTTGCAGTGAGCGTGTGCAAATCTATTTCGCGAGCGAGTGTTGAAAGCGATTCCGAGGTGGTTTTAAATGCACGCAAGAACCATAATATCGCGGCCATGAAATCAAGCGCTCTATTCAACCTCGGAACCACAGAGTCTTTCACATTTAGTTAATAACAGCTTACCTGTAATCGGCGACACGATCAGCGTCATTGATGGTTGAATTCGACATTATTTTAATATAAAAATGTGAAGGCCAGGAAAAGGTAGATTGCCGATAATTTCACGATGGTGGATTTTATCGAATCACGTGATCTGCGGTAAGTTAAA
>Ga0157364_1007612_pt1 | contig 11209 bp, 6 predicted proteins | sample AttsexASBM2_FD_111476 | JGI IMG/M metagenome (GOLD analysis project Ga0157364, IMG submission 111476) | Fungus gardens microbial communities from leaf cutter ant in Ribeirão Preto, State of São Paulo, Brazil - Atta sexdens ASBM2 | ecosystem: Host-associated > Fungi > Mycelium > Unclassified ...
CTTTATCATTTTAACACACACACACACACACACACACACACACACACACACACACACACACACACACACACACACACACACACACACACACACATATATATATATATATAAAATTATCGAAAACGCGAAGTGATTACAGCTTGTATATCAATGAAGAAATTTCGCTTACTTGATTTTTCAAATATTATGGAGAGAAAAATTATTACGATATTTTTATTATTATTAAAATTTATATATATAATCAATAATTAATTCCGCTCTCTACCGAAAATTGAAAATTATTTACGACTGTGAATACAATCTGAATTTGGAATGGTGGGTGTGGAATCGAGGAGGTGACATGTAAACGGGCAGAGATATTAGATATTATCGTATCGCTATTTATGCTCCTGGTCCAGGAAGGATCCAAAGAAAGAATGGGAGACCGAGAAGATTCGCGGGAGAAATCGCACAGCAACAATCTCCGCTTGCAAAACAGTCCGTCGGATCGTTTGCTGATTATCCGCGCGTAACCGATCGGACGGCCCGCGGACAAAGCAAACAAGTTGTTTCGCTACACTTTGCGCGAAGCGGAGCGGAGAGAAGAGGAGACGAGCGAAAAAGAAAGAGAGAGAGAGAGAGAGAGAGAGAGAGAGAGAGAGAGAGAGAGAGAGTGGCCGTGGGCCATCGCGCGCCGTTTCGGTCATAAAACCAGAAGTTATGGTTATTTAAAAACTTATTGGCCCGCCCATGCGGGTGCGGGGAACGGGCTGCGGAGGCGAGGGGGCGATGGCAAACTGTAGGGAGAGGAAGAACGCCGTGACCCAGCCGAGATAAATCAAAGGATATTAAGATCGTTCCTCCCCCTTTGCGATACCCTTTCGCTCCCGCTCGCGGTCGAAGGGGGAGTTTTTAGCCGAATGCATTACAGGGAGGCAGAAGGCCGCCATAAAACTATCTGTAGTACCGTGCACGGGCTATACGTACCCGCGTGTACCTGCCTACTTTACGTTCCGATCGGCGACAAGAGACCGGGAGCAATTCACCGGATCCGAGGGAGCAAAGTGGATCCGTGATAAACGGATATTGAGTTTCGCAGGGATTTCTCTGTCGCGCGCAGTGCCCTTTCTAATCCCACGAATACCCATGTCAGAAAACGCCGTATTCCGTCTTGGCCCTTGATCGTGGATTTAAAACATTATTTGTGTTTACTTATGCAGTAGTGAATACGTGCGAATTGCAAACTTGTTCGTAGGGGAATATCAGGTTTTAATATTCCCAAAAGTCTAATCTACTATGTGCTCTTTGCTTTCTATTTTCTGCTTTTTACCTTTTGCCTTTTTCCCTTTGCGATCTTTCCTCTTCGTTTTATCAATAATTGTTACATGTAATTGTTTCTGATCTTTTTCAAAGTTCGTCAACTTTTATCTCGAGGAACAGAAAACGAAGAAACAAGAAGCAAAATAATAAGATATAAAGAATGGTAAAAAGCAAGAAACAGGAAGCAAAAGACACATTTTAAATTAGTGTCGTCAATTTTTAGCGTATGATGTAATAATGTACGGTATCTTTCATCTACAATTTCTTTTTTAAATGATTGATTATCTATGTTTGTATTAAAAAATATTGTTGTATTTAGATAAAAAGATGATTGATTGCCTATTATGTTTGGATAAAAAAGTATCTGTGAATTTTGTTGAGACATCAATTAAAGAATTTTAAGGTCAAATTCATATATATCGCATAGATATGTTTTGCATTGTTATGTCTTCATTAAATATCTGAATACTCTCAACGTAAAAAAATTCGAAAGAATAGTAGAAAAAATAGTACTTTTACATGAGTTTTCTCAGCTTAATAAGAAAATGGCCTTTGGCGACCCTCAACAATTACACGCGTCAGCGCGGGAGGAAATAAGAGAGAACGAAAAGGTATCCAACAATCTATGAAGTTACACTCAGCACGCACGGGACGTTCGTTTGCACTCGCTGTACGTCACGGCATTTAGATGCGAAGGCGAAAGCCGTGCTCGAGCGACCCTCAGTTCGCTCGCGCGCGCACATACATATAACACACAGGGATTATTAATGAGTGCATCTCAATCCGGCAATTTTTCCACGTCGCGCCGGGTAATGCACGAACCGCGGGGGGCGAGCAGGCTATATTGCCCGATCAATCAAAATGAGCCCGGTATGGCAACTGCCGCGCTCTCGGCGGCGCTTCGATCCGAAAGCCTTTTCCGAAAGCAACGGTGGAAGCAGCGCCTGTTTGAAAATTCTCGGCCATGACCCGCGTCTTTTGGTTATCAAGGACGAAAAATCGACGAGGAAACGACACAGAGGCATGTAGAATTCTGGAAGAACTCCTTATTTGAACGAAGGAAACGTTATCGTGTTTACGGCGGCAGATATTTTGTCATGACTTTTATTACGAGCTCTACAACGCGTAGTTAACGAATTATCTTCGCGTCATTCTATATTTTTCAATTGCTGGCCATTATCTTATCTTATTTTCACGACATCGCGAGAAAGTCGAGACGCATACGATTCTTTGTACGTATCATGTAGGTATCCTAGTGAACCGGAAAAAATACTGACAGCACATTGAAAGGTTTCTCTTTAAAATAATTTGAAATTATTTGTTCAAAATTGTAATTTGTATGTGTTATAAAATATATCACTCCCCTCTACACTTAAAAAATGACACAATTCAAGAAATTAAATTTCCTAGAAAAAGGGAAAAACTATTTTTTAATTTGGTAGACAATATTATTGACTAATAATATCGACAAAAAGAATATATTTTTAACATGATCAAATGTCATTTTTATTTCACAATTCTTAAAAAACTTTTTTGAGTTGACAATTTTGATAACTTTTTATGAAATTAAATTAGTTCACTTTTGATAATTGACAAGGTATTTACTTACTCATTCATGATAATAATTCGAAAAAACTTTTTGAGAGTTTTATTACTTTTAAAGTAAGAGAGCAATATTAGAACTTCACAGTTGGACTTGCTAATTTTTTAAATTCGTATATCGTGTATCTTTAAGAAAACAAATCGCGAGAAAGAGGGAAGAATATATCGCAAATGTCATAAGATTGCTTGTTTCATCTTCGTATTTCAATTGAGCATATCGAATCATACGCATGATAAATAATTAAATATACCGTTCGCATATTATTAATACGACATTAATTTCACTTGCGAGCATTTGCTTTTACGCACATGTAAACAGCCGACTAATGCTGGAGGAGAAAGTTATCCCGATGGAGTTGTACACAGTAATTATCTTTTTCTTACTTTTAGCTTCGTTTGACTTCCTCGACCTCGCTGCACAAACTATTTTATGCCCAAGAAATGACAAAAATGCTGTTCCAATTTAATCCGTAGGACAGTTATAAGATACATTTATTATTATATACTGATAGATCATTCATTATATATCGATAGATCTTGATATCTACATGCCTGATGAAGTAAAGGATGTAAAGAATGTAAAAGAAAAGGATATAAAAAAGTTAGGGAGCTGCTGGATAGAAGTCTTATTAAGATTGTTTTGCAAAGGTGAACCTTTGTAACATCTTTGTCCTCGATGAAAAGAAAGAAGGGCAGCCACGTGGATTTGGATAATTGTGGGTTCTGTTTGAACTGGTTGGATAACTAAGGCTCTGGAATTTGTCTCTGACTTCGGACGCTCGACCTAAGATGTTAGACCTAAATGTTCCCTCCTAATGTAGGGTTACTTGGTCGATTCTATTGGGCCATGCTTTCCAGCGAACATTCTTGCGAGAATGTTTGCCGCAACGCTTTCTTTTTCAGTCTGTGGCCTCGTACTAAATATAATACTGTTGTTGGTTCATAGTAAATTGATGGTTTGTGAGAGATACGAAGACAGAGACAGATCTTTGTCTTCGTAAAATAAAATAAAAATAATGCACGTTTTACAATAGGAAATAATATAAATTATTAAATAAAATTATCAATGACAACTGTGTGTGTGTGTGTGTGTGTGTGTGTGTGCGTGAATATTTTATAACTATTTTATTAGATATATTAAATTAGATGTATAAAATTTTGTGCAAAATGAAAAAAATATTTAAAAAATTGCATTATTGATCGGACTACCTATATTGTAATAAGACTTAAAATACATAAATGATTATATCATTAAATATTTGATTAAAAACAAAATATTTACATAGTGAGCTAAATGTAATTATTAAAAATTTATATTATTTGTATTTTTTCATTCTTTTATCAATATATTTTTATATTATCTTCAAGAATAACAAAAATTTCAGGCATGATCTTAAAATTTTGACAAGCTAAACGAAATAATTTTTATAAAACAAATTAGAGTTTATCTGGCATCTCCAACCTAGCATATGTACACAGTACATGATTTCTCTACTGATTAACTGTTTCGAACTATGTGATGATTAATCATGATGAGTTTTAGAGCTCATGTATAAGTTACATGTCCAAATAAATAGATAGCATTACGAACCATAATACTTTCCATTAAAAAATTACAGTTCTTTATGAAGTTATTTAATAGAATGTTAGGGAATTTTATAAATTATAAACTTCAAAAATAACAGATGTACACATTTATAGTTTATTAAAATTAAATATATAAAATTAAATATATAAAATTAATACTTTACTTGATGAAAAGTATTTTATATATAAAAAAAATATAATCTTCTCTTTGAAATATATTATTATGTTTAATTATTATGTTTAAAACTTTGAAATTTTAAGAAAAACAAACTCTTTTATAGTAAAAATTAATAAATTAATAGTTTAGTAAAGTAAATAGTTAATTAAATTAATATGTTTTTTATTTATCAAATAAAAAAAATCTAATTTGATTTCGATCACATCAACGTTCGCACATTAACGCATAAATTATGCATAGCCTGCCAAGAGTCTGTTAAAAAAGACATTACGGCAGCAGGATCCGTTTTTGGATCATTACCGAGACTGTTGTGGTAACGAGTGAATGATTGGACAGGATAGAACAGAGTGGTTCGTAGGCGTGTGTCTTCGTCACGGAATGAGACACGCTGAAGTGTCAGGGGCGTGTGCGTAAAATCACGCGATTCCAATAATGGGTGGATGAGCGGCATCTCGTCATGGAAGCAGAAAATGCTTGGACAGATGGACGTAATTGAACGTATCGGGGAATCCTAGGCGTTTCCATTTGTCCGCGACGTGTTGAAGGTTATTACAGGAAGCAATAAATATTTTAAAATGTCAAAAATCAACTTTGAACTATATTATTATACATAATATTTCAAGATATATTATACATTAAGAAATTGTTTTCTCTAATTGTTATTTAGCAAAAATCAATAAGTTTTATATAATTATAATATCTAATATATTATTGAATACAAGTATGTGATTTTAATTATGAAACTGAAACATTTAGTTATCGGTACTCAAAGAAATTGATAGCCCGTATATATAATTACATTTTATTCTAAAAAAGGATCTAAGGAAAAAGCTCCTTTATAAAAGGAGCACCTTCGTTGAGCTGACATTGTCAGTTCTCGGGAGATCTTGCTTAAAGTGGAAAATAAGCAAGTTTGTAAGGAACTCGCGAAAAGAATCTTTTAATAACGCGGAATAGCGTTATACACATACACGCGATTCGATACGACGTATTATCGATGAAGTACCGCTGCTGATATCTAAGTGAATTACAGCATATATATGTATTTAAGCGCGCATGATGGTTTATGGACTACGGTCTGAAATCGATTCCGCGATTCGATTTGCGGTCGCGGGGACTCGTGGTGGACCGAGCCATCAAGAAGCGGAGCCTCTCCGCGATCCGAAGAGGATAATGATCCCGAACTCATTTCGTGATCATTCCCTCTGATTGATCTGATTAGTGCGGCCTCGGAACAGGTCGATCGGTAAATGATCTCGAGCGATCTCAATCAGCTTCCGAAAAAAATAAAACAGCATCATTGATCGTCTCTCCCCCGCCCAAAGGGCTGTCTCTCTCGGGCTGCCTCTTTCTCTTATTTGCTCTCTGTATCCCTGTCTTCTGCCTCCTCTTCTTCTTCTGCCATTCCTTTCATCTCTCCACACGATAATGAGAGCCTCCCATGTGGAAAAGGGATTATTTGCGGCACGGGATCGAAAATGCCGTGCGAGCCTCATTATCGGATGCACGACTACCACGATTCTGGAGCGGCTCTCGTTTCGACATCGTTCCTCCCGATCCCCGAGGCCCGCGGCAGGTAGAGAGACCGCCGCTGCCGCACCGCGAAAGATCTTTCTTCCTCCATCGTGCCGCTATCGGCGAGGAATTGCTGAAACCGTAAATCAACGGCAAGGCCGGGTTAGGGGTCGAGGAATTGGAGCGGTCTGCTCCTCCTTGCCTTTACATCGTAAGCACGATGCGGCAGTTAACTGAAATGCGGTCGCTTCGAGAATACAGGTGTTGTTCGTTAGTCGATGTTGGTGTACGAGAAGAATTCAGATCAACTTATTATTACCAGAAATCGATGTGCGAATTGGCACTGGCAAACGATTTAATGAATATTTGCAAAATTACAGTACCGCCGACCATCCGCAGTTCCTCTTACATTTTTTTTTTTAACGGAGAAAAGGAGAAAGTCCAAAGTAGCGAATGGTATCGATGCAAGCCCACTTAAAGTATCACAAACTTATTATATCGCGATATTATTTAACATTATTTAACATTATTTAGGTTTGTTTTCTGTGATTGAATTAGTATATATTTTTGGAATTTAAAGTTAGATACGAGATTTTCCTTTAGAAACTTAAAGTGAATATGTTTAATATTTAGCGATAGCGAGAAAGAGAGTTCCAGTGTGAGAATAACAAACAGATCTTTTGTTTTAGATCTGTATTATTATATTTTTCTTCTTCTGCAAAATCCTGCAGAGCTTTTTGGGATTTTGGCTATGTTTCACTTTTCTTTCAAGATTTCCATGCAATTTTTAAACAATTATTCTGAAAGTATTTTACTTTAAAAGGTTGAGCGAGACTTCCTGCTTTACTTTATTCCTTTACAACGCACCCGACGATGTTGTGTATTTATCTTAACATTATCTGGATAATTATGAAGCGCTTAAAAGGTCCCGCGACATCCCCAATAAACGTTTATCTATCCATCTCCGCACGATTTTACCTGTCCACGATTTAACGATCGTCGTATCGACCGTTGGCCGTCGCATGCCCGTTTACGATTCTGCCTTCTTCTCTCCGAGGCACCTGCGCGCATAGTGCGCTCATAACCGAGACGATTAACAATCGAAACACAAGAAACGTCACGCATTGTGCTGAGATCCGCGCCGACTATGGCACGCCTTTAATGGTTTACGACGAAACGTTTAATCCTCAACCATTCGGATTCTTTTCGCGGGCAAATCGGACAACCGAATGTTTACGTGAATGTCAGCTAGCAGCGAGCGATGTTGCACGCTCCGGTACACACCAAAGTGCCGCGCTTTCTAGTTTCACTGCTCGGACAATCATTGACTGGCATGCGTCAAGGCCGATAAAATATAGTGATAGGAAGAATGAGAGAGTATTTTAAATGAAATAATATTATATCAACGCGCCAGTGAAACAGTAGCAGAAAGAAGTATTGAACAATAAGATATATAAGAGACGAAGAGAAAATAATTGATTAAAATGAATCACTATTTCTATGTCGATGAATTGCTTTGAAATGAATTTATCACTAAGAGAAAGTGTAACTCTTGTTTCCTTATAATAATTTATCAAATATATCAGCACTCGTTTATCTCTATACAATTTCGCGATACAATTTCTACATGGAAAGAACAATTTCTTCCGAAGTATTTAAAAATTTAGTTAAATACAGATATGATAATTTTGTTTTGGACTATCAAAATAATTATATAGAACACTTAAACTGATTGCTAGCTAAAATGTCAAAACTTTTTGCAGCATTACTCATATTTGAATTTTCTACATAAATTATTTTATTGGTTATTTAACAACATTATTTTCTGTATCTACTCAAATTTTTAGATACTTCAGCAAAATTGTTTCGTGTAATTATAAGTTTTTTTAAGTTAACTTTATCCCAATAAAATTTTTTATACTATCTATATACTAATAGTATAATATAGTATTTTATAATTGTTTTATATTGATGAACATTACATTAAGTTTAGATTACATGCACGAAAAGAGCTTATACAAAATTGGTTATTACTCATAAATTTAGAGATATTAACATATCATGTTGCGCGCGAATACATGGCTGAAGGAAAACATCAGCGAACGCTAAACCATGTCAAAACTTTTCCCGTGGGTCTTCGGGACAATCTTCAGATCGTTAGTTACGACTGATTAGCGGAACGTGCTCATGCATAGATCGTTAGCTGCCATTGTTTAGTCCAACGTTTCTCGAAAGCTTTCTACGACACCAACTTCTCGTCGCCACGATTCTTCACGTGGAAATAGGTTCGTAGACAAACAAATAAGAATAACTTGCATTTCGGCTGCGACTCTCACGATAGAGCATAAAGTATCTCGATCTGACGGTGGTTCATCGTCGAAACATCCAATGTCCGTGTTTCGTGCGTCTGTCGCGAGAACACGCGATATGCAACGTGCGGCGGTGGGACGAGCACGCGATACACAATCCACCTCCAGTAAAATTCGTTTAGAGTTCGGAGTATTTGCTGTACCGTTCCGGAATTCCGTTCCAGTTCGTTTAATGAGGAACGGCTTTTTAACATTCCTACGCAAGCGAGCCAGCGTGAGAACCGCGAAATGTGGGGTCGCGGCCCATAAAATCCGTGAGTCAGGCGCGCGCAGTTCGGCGCACAGATTGTTGCCGTGTGCGATACAGGAGGAAAACCCGTCGGGCAAAGCACGTAATCGCACAGTTAAACGTACGTTAGCGCCCGCCGCGTTTATCGGCGCTTAAAGACGCGTAGAGTACTTTTCGTCGTGGCCGCCGCAGCTGCATCGTTGTACTGCCGTACCTGGTTTAATCTTCGCTGCGGCCCGTTTTCGAAATACCGCAAATTAGAATGTTACAGGTCGGGTCGAGTCGGGCTTGCATTCGAGGAGAACTGAGTTGTCGGTAGATACAGCGACAGGTACAAAGTATAGACCCAAGTCTGTAGCTCTGACCTGTATGGCAATTATGATCGCATCGAGTTCGCTTTAGAGCGCGCCGTTAGAACGCTTCTAATATTTTGTTTAATTTCCCTGCCGCGCACGCAACTGAAAGTGTTATGTAATTGGATGCAACTTTCCGCGCGGCATCGCAAATCATGCTGTGATTTATAAACGGCTTGTAATGTCGTACAACGCCAGCCGCCTTTCTATACTCCGGATAAGATACTTACATCTGCTTCATCGCAGATTTGAAATGAATTATTAAGAGATTGTATGAAACATTTAGATTTCTTAACAGTTTTATTTTTACGTATTACTGCGTACATCTTTTACGTCTGTATTAACTCCGTTTGCAATCATATTTTTATTCTCTTCTTTGTAATCCGAATCTTTTTCGAGTTCAAGTTTTTTTATTGTTCTAGGCTTTCAAAAAAATGTGAAAAAATTCAGGATTACTTTTCAATATCTCTGTTGCATTACTAAAGTAGTTTTTTAAATGTTAAATCTTTATTTAATAAAAATTGAAATTTGAAAGTAAAATTACATTTGTACTAGCAAAGATCTAGATTGCAAATGAGTAAATTATTATATAAAATTAAAATATCTTTTTTATTCACTCAATCATATCGTTTTTATTAATTCCACGTTTAATTCGAATTTAATATTGCCATCTATTTATATGACAATTTTATTCATATTTTTGTCAAAATAGTTAAAAATCGAAAACATATAAAAATGTGAGGAAATGTGATTGCTCAATTTTAAAAAGAGTCGATTTTCAATATTTAAATTATGATATTGTATTCTGAGATATGTCGTTATGTCAGAAGAGCGACATCTGATTTAGCGAACTAAATCACATCTACGAAGATGTAATAAACGTTGCTCCAAACGACTCCAATTGGGGCGCACATCCAATTAGATCCCTCCAGGAGGAACAAAGCAAATTGTCGTTCCTCGACAACTTGACATTTTCCCTGGCGGGTGGTCCGTTGCCGTTCTCCTTTGCGACGTAGATACGATACAAATTTCGACCATAATCTTCTCGATGAAGTCGAGCGGATTCATGAACGAGTCAAGGAAAGAGACAAAAAGCGATTGGGGCTCGTAGTCACGAATACCAGCCGTCTCTCTGGGAGCTGCTCCGTCTCGCTGTGGAAGGATATGCTGTTGCTGCTGTTGCTGCCGTTAGTGCGTTATTGAGGGAGGGAGGGAGTGAAGGCAGTCGGGCGAAGGGGTAGCAGCGAGATGCATTTCGTGGATTAAGAAGGTTATATACCTGGCGGTCTCACGGCGAGCCGGCGCGGTAGGAGTCTAATAAGATGTAACTAAATTATGATTGGATTCATCATTGCCGCGAACGGAATTGGTATGGTCGATCGCTTCTGCGAGCTAGAGTGCGGTCCGGAACGGTGCTGTCCGGTCAATAATTCATCGGCCCCGGGGCTTTCTATATGAAGCGTGATATACCGTGATCCCGAATGAGCGATTGCCAACGGTAAAGCGAGACGGAATAGGGGGATCCACTCTCTGCGCTTCGGTTCTTCTGCATACTCCTGTTTCTGTTTATGATCCGTCCAGCCGCGTCTGTCTGTATTCCTTTTGGAATGGGGTTGCTGTTACATAGTAGATATGAAGACGAACCAATGAAGACTCTCCGGAGATATTATGTTGACTCTTGGTGATGGTGTGATGCCATACACTCGCGCGTCTTCGACGATAGATGGTAGACGAAGGCAAAGGAGGACTCGCAAATTTTTCATTTAATTAAAATCCCATTGCTACGAATTGAAGAAATTTCGTCGACTTTTACTTACTTTTATTTACATTTTGCGTTTAAATGTCGTAACATCTTACTAACAACATCTCTATTATAAAATAATGGGAAAATAGTATTAGTATGTGCACGCACATTAGTTTTTTTTTTTTTTTTTTTTTTTTTTTTTTTTTTTTTTTATTTTTTTTTTTTTTTTTTTATAATTTTTTTTTTTAAAAAAAATTGAAAAAATTTTTTTATATTTGTAAAAAAATTTTTTTTTTTTTTTTTTTTTTTTTTTTTTTTGAGGATTTTTGAAAG
>Ga0157364_1007613_pt1 | contig 11208 bp, 3 predicted proteins | sample AttsexASBM2_FD_111476 | JGI IMG/M metagenome (GOLD analysis project Ga0157364, IMG submission 111476) | Fungus gardens microbial communities from leaf cutter ant in Ribeirão Preto, State of São Paulo, Brazil - Atta sexdens ASBM2 | ecosystem: Host-associated > Fungi > Mycelium > Unclassified ...
AATGAGTGTGGGAAAATTAATTCGTTAATTTCTAATATATCATACATAGAGGATACATGGTTAATCATATGATATGCATTTAGTTCGTAATCATATGTGTCAGTTCTAAGAACTAAAAAAAAAGAAATTTACGATTGCTAAGAACAAATATTTCTTTGATTTCAAATTGAGAAAGATTATCATTGCATTCTAACAAAATAGTGCATTTGGATCTATACATTGTTTCATGAATTTTAAGAGTTCTAAAATTCGCATTATCTGACATGTACGTCTTTTAGTCTTCAAAATATACTTGTAGAAAACACATGCATTGGGAAGATTTTGAAGAAGCACCGAACCAGAGAATATTTTGTCACCCTCGTAAAATAAATATTTGTTTGAAGGTGTGCCTGAAAAAATAACTAGCCTTGAACACTGAAGTGCTCTATACGCTAATGTAAAAAGAATATTTTTGAAGTTACGTACTACTGACACTAATGATTTAAAGTAGGCATGTTTAGCTTCAAATCTGTAGCACATCTGTTGACGCAGTGGTCCAATTGTTTAATATACAACATGAATTAAAAAGTGAAATTTAGGAGTTATGTACTTTTACTAGGAGTTATGTAAATTTCTAGAGTAAAGACTAAATTAAATTGTGCATGATGAACTTCAATTATTCGACCTAACAAATCTCCACATTCATCACTAATTTCATATGAAAAGCATATATTTATAATTTGTCTTAAAGAGTCTTACAAAGCAGTGCATCCTATTTTCAATAGCTTCAATATCTTGTGTCTCATCAATATTTATACATGAACTTCATCATTGTTATTGTTTTTATATTATACAATCTACTCATGTATCAAAAATGGCAGAGTGTGAGCTAAAACAATAATTTGAGAAGAGCTCTGTCGGAAATCATTATCAAGATAGCCCTCTAATGAAAACTTGCATTTCTAATAGAGATACAGGTGCATCTCTGCTCAAAATTGAAATTCTTCATTTTTGAATTGAGATTATCAATGGTAAATATTCTTTTTTTGATAGCATCAAACTTTTTCAGCCAAAACATGCATTCCTGTGATTTACATTTCGTAATCAAATTCTAAGGTATCTATTATATTAACGCACTCTTATTTGTAACTCCATATCTTCTCAAAATGCTCTATTTATTGAGATGTGACAGCACGTATATGTTCCTTCTTGATGGCTCTCTTTCTCTCTCAGAAAGTTTTCACTTGAGAAAGAATTCCTCCACTTATTTTGTGTTGTCATGTATGTACGACAGGGGCGGTAGACTGATACTGATTCTTTGAAATCATTCATAAGTGCTGAAGCAGGAATATCTCCAGTTACAAATAATAATACTAGACCCTTTATAGACTTTCTCTACTCCTCTCATATTTACTATGATTCCTTCATTTTATAATATTTTTATCTGTTATGAAGAATTCTAAGATTTTACTTACTCCATATTGTTTTAATATATTGCTTTACTATTGAACAAGTTAACATTTTTCAATGTAGACTTTTGAGTAAATATTTGCCAAAGTTCAATAAAATATTGTGACTTTATGTTTTTTGATGTTTGCTTCGAGAGGATTTACCATCTCAAGATCATAGAACAAAATGATCGCAATAGCATTTCTGTTTCTTCGGAAAAAATTATTATTAATATTCTAATAGAAAGAGCCATCCAAGACAGTTCTATATATTATACATCGTTCTTCTTCAATCTAGAGTTATCGATACAGAATTTCATCTCATCATTGCATAGTAGGTTTTTAAAATTAGATAAAAATGGCACTGTGTATGCATATGTCTTTCTCTATGAGATCAGATACACTATGTTTATGCTCCCATACTAGATCTGTCAACTACAGTTTTTTTCTGGCATCACTATATTAAATTTTTATGTGAGAACTTTGCTTATACTTGGAGCTTATACTCTACTGACACGGGAAATTTTACAACTATCAGAACCGATTTGATTTTCCATGAAATATGTATTTTCCATGAAATTATAAAACATAAAAATCTAAGAGACATGTATGTTTTTATACGTGCGCTAATGCTTATGTTTAAGAAGTGAAACACCTTTTTGAAAAAAAAACGATATTTTTTTCAAGTCGAATATCGTCGAAAGTATAAAAGATAAAAAAAAAATTTTTAAACAAAAGTTGTACGATTTCAAGAGTACTTTAAAGTTAAAGAAAAACAAATTTTTTTATTCTTTTTATTTAACAAAATATCCCCATCATCCGTAATTTTTTTAAGTTTAAAATTTTTTTTTCGCTACATTTACAAATTAGAATTAGAATGCGAAGGGTTATAAAAAATTATACAAAATTAAAAATACATGTTTCCGCAGAAACAGAATAATATCTTTCGAAACAAAAGAGAAATTTCTATAAGTTAAATATTAGTTAAATTTCTTTAAGTTATATTTAACTCAAAATTTATTTCTTGAAGTCAATTATAAGGCAAATTTATAAAGACGTTCATCACAAAATGCGTGATACAAACTTATCTTTTCAAAAAAGGTAAAAAAAGACGCTAAGCATACGAGCTTTTCAAATAAAACCTAAGTATCCAATTCAATTAATAATAATTTTAATTTTTCTTCAAGGATATTCTTATTGATCTTCTTGTTTCAATCCTCAAGTAATGATAACTTTAATTCTCTGTCAAAAATTATTACTTTTCGAAAATTTTTTTTCTTTATAACTTTAAAGTACTCTTGAAACCGTATAACTTTTACAACATATTTCATGGAGAATCAAATCGGTTCCGGACAGTTGTAAAAGTTCCGGACAGTTCCCTTGTTAGATTCTATGAATCTGTGACAAACAAGAAATTTAGGAAAAATACTCCTTTGTTTCATATGAAAAAGGTATGTATTTTTATTAATTAATATAAAAATTACATAAGATTACAAAAGAGAGCCTAAAACGAATACTTTTAATATAAATAGTTAAATCATACACAAAATAAATATTTCGTACCCGATTGGATCATTTTCAATGTTATAACAAAAAGTCGGTTATAAATTTTCTTAGCAATAAATTAAAATATGTAAAAAATATATATAACAAAATATAAATTAAGATCTAAAATATTCAAAAAATTATTAAGTCTCTAATAAGAATCAAAGTGATTGCACGTGTTATGAAGTAGAAGCATTGGTCTAAGCAGTATTTGATCGAATATAAAATACGTGAAATTCTTAATCATCAAATCAATAATAAGTCAATAATTTATTATTATATATTGCGAAATCTATTAAGATAATTGACTCACTTGGAATTGACTACTATTATTCTATGTTGTCGTCTATGTTGTCGCAGATAAGGTTAGAATGAAAATTGTTGAGTCATCTGTTTCCAAATCAATGGCTTGTTTATTGGCTTTATATTATGTTTGGGATACAAACTATCTCAATGCATACAAAAATACAATGGAATACATTGACCATGAAGTGCTAGGAACAATAATAAAAGAAAATGCAGCTATAGAAAAATTCATCAGGAATCGCAATCATATTCAGCCTTAAGAATAGTATATACGTAAGTATGTGTACATACGCATACATACAGATGGAAAGATAATATACGCATTACTGAAAGCATTTTTATTTGAGATTTTATTGAGAATACAAAACAAAGCTAATATTTATGTTTATTTCGAAAAAATATGAACATTTTAATTTAATATTAGAAATTCATATCTGGCGATTAAAGTTCCTGAGTAGTCACCTCATATTGTCACAGCCATATTGAATTGTGACCTCCCCCCGAGAAGCGAGAAATAACACGTTAATGTTTATTACGTGCCATTTGTAAAAAAAGATAGTTTGGATAAAACGAAATGATGATATCGCTTTAAAACAGTTGTAAAGATGATCGAAAGTTGTCCTTACCCCCTGATAGTTAATAAATAATCGTGAGAAGTACGTGAAAGTGAAAATAGACGTATGCGCATTCAGTAAACGCACTTCATGTGGTTTTTACCACCTTTATGATTATTTTTCAGAGGGATAAGAATAGCTTTCGTCTATTTTCATAATTATTTTAAAGCGATTTTATCATTTCGTTTTATCAAAATTGTTTTTTTTACATATAGCGCATAATAAAAATTAACGTCTCATTTCTCACTTTTGACATCACGATTCAGTGATCATGTTTAGCAGACTCAACTCAAGAGCGGATCCGAACGCTCGCTATTGGTGTATTCTTCTGTATCATCCAATAATAACAATGAGCTTTTACATATCCGTTCCACAACAATTGAGTCTGTTGAATGCGACCAATATTATGGTGCTCAGGAATCTTAAATGTTAAATTTTAGTATTATTGAAATAATTATATGAGTTTAAAATACGTATACATGTATTATTCCTACATCCAAAGAAAATTAGCTTTAAAGAATATATATTTTATATTATACTATGTTATGTTATATTAATGTGTAATATTTTACGTATAACAATATACAATATAATAATTTTGTATAATATAATATAATATAACAATAAATAACAATAAATAATATATAAAATATTATTCGTATTTATTGACGCGTTATTATATGCATATAAGAAATATATCCCGCATTCTTTGCAAAGTAAAGATTCAAAAGGAAATTCTTTTGCACTCTTCTCAAATTATTAATGAAAATTTTATTAATCATTTAGTTTATTAATCGTTTAGTACATGTCATTTTATTAAGCATTGTTATTGCGAAAAAGATAAAATATTTATAATGCTCTATAATCTCTTCAATATTGAAGAATCAGATTTTATATTCGCCAATAATAATTTAGCAATTCGTATGGCCATGATCCTACGTATTGCCAAATTATGATTGCCGAATATAAAATTCCCCACTTTTTGTGTGTTATTTTACATATTTATTGCAAATCTACACACTTCCTTGTGTGTTGCACGTCTACACACCTATAGACATGCACAAAGTAACTACAGTGATTACGCACGTAAAATATATTAAAGTAACACATTTGTTTTTACAGTGTATAGATGATATGTACAACGTTTACCTACACAAGGATGGACTGATGCTGGGCAATAAACATTTCGGCGTGGATGACACGGACATCATAATTATCGATGGTACGATGATATATCCGGTTTTTAGTTGATTTTCAAGAGAATTCTCGACGATCTCCTCTACAGAAGACGATATGCAAAAGTACAAGAGCATACTGCTGGCGACGAACATGTACAAACACAAGCATCATTTGCAGGGGATTATTGCAACAGAGGATACAAATACGTAATCGCACCGTTGGTGTCGATCATGGGCGATATGTCAACCGCTGTCATACCCAAGAATTTGGTGTATGACAGCGGTTGACACATCGCCCATCTGTACAGATTATTCACGTCATAATATATAAGATACGACGATGGTTTCGATGAGTCGTATTTGTTATTAGCCTGTGCGTATCTGTTTGAACTTTGAACTGAGGCCACCACCGCGCTCGATGAATAAAACCATATTGATGTCGGTAAACAACTCAAATTTTATGCGCATATGTTTCAGCACGGCTTCTTACGTGATATCGGACAAGATGTAATGCGAGATCGAGATTGTAATTTGCAACATAACTTGTCGAACTTCGTCGAAATTTTCGAAAATGTCGGTTAATAACAAGACATCAGTTTTCAAGTACAGATCACTCGCTAAGTAAATAGATTGATATTCTCGAATAGAGAATCATGCCGTTCGCGGCATGAGCGTAATCGCTCTCGGATATGGTGTCGCCCGTCAACGAACTGAAAAATGATTCACACGATGGTAAGCGCGTGTCCTCTAACTTTTCGACGCAGTCAACGTACTTGTATGGAAAGACGCCTTTAGAGAAGATCAAAATCCTCCGCGCTAAGTTTGTAAAATTCTGACTGTGTAATTTTTAGATTTTCTTTATCACAGAGATGCCAATTTATCGAGGCTTAGAAATTTGAAAGAATTGAACCTTAATTTTATACAATTTTTCTGAAAGTTATTTTTATTTTTATCTTTAGTACTATCAACATGTTTAAATGAAATTTTTCCTTCGTTATAGGAGGGAGTTCTACATGTCCATCGTACGCGGTAGCAATTTCTTTAATTATAAAGTATGTGCCGTAGCCCCGATAAATTGTGAAATACGATCGGAATATATAACGAATTTTCATAATTTAGATTGCATACGCTGGACTGCGATATTTGACAATAATTGTGTACCTCCGGCATGAATGATTTCTTGCAGATGTGACAATGCGTATGGTATGCCTCACATTGTTCTTTCGACAACACTACCATGGGCATGTTAGTAGATACGATATTTTTCATGATGCGCCAAGTCTTGGAGTTGTCTCGCGAACCTCGTTATACATATACCTCGCTATACATAATCTTTATCGTGACTGTACTGCTATGGTGATAACGCGTCATCGTATGGACATTGCATGTAACATCTATACTAAATACCTCATGCTGTTGACATGTGTATAACAATGCGTCTTCTTTATTGTATTCCATTTTATGTAAAACGCCAGATCGGCATAGACGACATTTATTTCTTATTATAGTAGTTCTCAAACTCGAGCCACTTAACAACTCGTCCTCGCTCAGCATTCGGATAGCACAGTCATCGTTCATTTTGCCACAATCCATTATGTATAACTGTAATTTTTCATTTGTACCGAAATAATGAAGACATCTGAAAAACAGAAATTATTATTATTATTATTATTTCAAGAAAATTATTTTTTTTTTCATGTGTACTTATCGATGGCAGAAAAATTTCTTCTTCTTGTTCCTAGTAATTTGCGATCTCATGAGACGGGATAGATTCTTAATTCACATAAAATGGACGACACCATCGTTACGTATGGATCTTGCAGATACAGCATGTTGCCGCAGCTTCTTCTTGTTACCGATGAGGAAGGATCTGTTTAAGGGCACACACTTTTGCATGGCGCATAATGCATGATGCATAAGAGAAGCAAACCAATCAGAGTCCTTCATTTTCATCCCTACTCTTTGTTCTATGAATCTTGCATAGTGCATTAAACATAATACAGAACGTCGAAAAATTCGTAAAGTTGAATTTTTATGCTTATGCAAGTTATTCACGTTCACGTTCTAGATCGGCACTTCTAATTTCATTCTAACTTTGTTAAAAGCGTTAAAACTGTTTCTTGTGTTAATTGGAATTGAACATGAATTGAAAATATATAATATGAATCATAATTCATATTATTTTGACGCTCATTATCGATATGATAATATTGATCAGGAACCATCAAATGAAATAGACATTCAAGAGACATTGAAGAGGTGGAGATGATATACTGATTTCTTTAGTACAAAGTCATCCGTATTTATAGAATAAGGAATTGACTGACTTTAAGGATAGCATTAAAAAAGAAAATGCTTCGATAGAAATAGTCAAGATTTAAAACATTATTGATACGTAATATCTCTCTAATTTTTTATAATATTTTATTAATTTTATTTGGAAAGTAATTATATATTCAGTAAATTTGATATTTAAATTATTTTTAAATAATTAATATTTAGAAAGTAAAATTTTTTAAAATAAATTATATATTTTTTATTTATGAACGGTATGATTCACGAAACGTTGGCATTAAAAATGAATAAAGACTCGGCGATAACCGCAAACCTTCTGATATAATTATTTAAGATTAGTATAATTTTTATTTTTTACTATGATTAATATAATTTTCACTTTTAGTCAAATTGCCAAACCAGATGGACACGTCTGAGAGAGTGACATACGCGAGAAACAAAGCAAAAGAAAGGAGACATAATAACTGAAAGTAGATCATCAAAATGAAAAGCTTTTGAATATTTTGATAATATGCAATTCTTAGAGCTATTTATTAGAAAAAGAAGGTATAAAGTTAACATAATAAGAAAAAAATTTTTCTTAGATCCAAAGTGAATCTTGATGTTTAATATAATAATACCATATATATAATGTATATAATTCTTGTTTTTTTTTCAGTTCTATAAACGTGCTGATATAGTTTATTCGGCTTAAAATACAATCATACTGAAGCTGGAAATAAAATCACAAATCAAATTGTCAATCAATTGTCCAAATAAACTGTATCAGCTAGTAGTTTATAGAGCTGAAAAAAGTAATGTGAAAAAGAATTAAACATTTATATTATGTAAGTATTCTTAAGTACCATAATCCGCTTTGCACCAAATAAAGGATTTTTCTTATGATATTTTTCTTATAATTGTATTCTTTCTTACTGAAAATTAAAACTTTTTGTACAAGTGATCCTTTTGTATTATTTTTTCTCCAGAACGATGACTAACTTACAAATAAAAAGAGCACCTCCGTCAATAGGATATTCTAATTTTTATAAAATTTATCTGTCTCTTTCTTTTTGCGACGTTGTTTTCTAATTTTTATATAAAACTTTTTATGTAAAACTTTAAAGACATACATTTGTGAATCAGTTTCAGTGAATGAAGTTTCTTTTTTTCAGAAATTATAGCTCAAATGACGCCAGACAAAATAAATTGTCTTGCATTAACATGACTGAGAAAGTAATGACAATGACATATATATAAAAAGTATGCCAGTGCCAAAATATTGGGTCCGGAAAGTTCGTGCCGATGTTGAAGGAAAATTGAAACGCAGAAAATTTAAATTTTAGTATACATTTATTAAATTATATAAGTTAGTCGGCGAACTTTCCAGACAACTCAATACATCAGTCTTCAAAAATTTGTAATTAATCATCATATTGGAAGTATGTGTTCGAAAATCAATAATGAAATTTTTTTTTTTTCAGAAACTTTAACTCAAATGACGGCAAACAAAATAACTTGCCTTGCATGAACGTGGCTATTTCTGAAATGAAAATAACGATAATGACGTACATATAAAAAGTATGCCTGGCAAGATACTCTAGTCTTCGAAAGTTTGTAATTAATCTTCACATATAACTGGAAGTATGTGTTCGTAAATTAATAATGGAATTTGTTCAGAAATTTTAGCTCGACGACAAAGAAAATAACTTGCATGAACGAAACTACTTTTGAAAAAAACAACAACAATGTATGTGCGAAAAATACGCTACCGTCGGCAAGATATTCCAGTCAAAAATTTGAAAAGTTTGAAAGAAATTAATTATTACATATAAGTGAAAGCATATGTTCACAAATCAATAATGAAATTTTTTTCAGAAACTTTGGTTCAAACAATAACCAAAATAACTTGTTTTCTGTAGCTATTTCGATTGAACAATCTTCAGATATAAACAGCAATGTAGATTCAAGACAGTATGCATTTAAAGAACTTTCGCCCTGGAAATCTGGAAACAGTGAAAGCAGTGTCACAAATTTTATCTTTCAACTTTCAACAGCATTTCAAGAGCGTTCCAGATGAAAATATGTTCAAATCAAACCGATAAAACCAAAAGAAAAATCATAATCAGATTTTTTACAAAATGCAGTTTGTAAAATAATCTCTTTATTAGAGAACAGGTCTACGATATTTTCATTGTCATCTTTTAACTCAGAAATACTAGAAGACGTCGCTTTTTGTCAGCTCATATTATCATTACTTAAAAAATCCTTCAATCTGAAAAAACGCAAAAAAAAAGAAATATTACGAATCATATAAGATTTATATAAAATTCATATAAAATTGTGAATAACTCTTAACTATACAATTATCTCAACAAGTATAATATATTTAGTTAGTAATTATATACACACACACGTACACATACATACTTTCTAACATAATGCACAGAATCGTTCAATTAAATGCAGATCTGTTTATCATTTTTTATTTTTGACTCTGCAGATTTTTTGTTTTGTATTAAAAGATACAATGCAATATTACATAGAATAAGTTTAAGATAATTAGAAATTTTTATTTTTCTATTTATAGCTTTAATTGTGAGCACCAGTGTGATAATTTTTTTTTAATTAATTGCTTTTGAGTTAATATTGTTAAGATACAAGAGAAGAATCCATTCGATCATATTATGATTGATCACAATCACTTACAGCGATTGATGCTTGAAGTTTTTTCACTTTATGTTTGTTGTGATGAATCACAACTGACAACTTGAAATGCGATTCACTTAACGCTATTTACTTTGCCGTCATTTGAGCTAGTTTCTTAAGAAAAAATTTATTTTTGATTTGTGAACACATGCTTTCAATTATATATGAAAATTATAAATTTAATGCTTCGAAGCATTCTTTGATTACTCAACGAAATATTTTCAATGTTAAATGGACCGATGATCAAACGGATTCTTTTTAAATAAAATGATGACATAATAATTCTGTCATTTCGAACTGTGAATACATACTACAAGATCATTTTTTATAATTTTATTATATATTATATTTGCAATTCTTAATGTCACTTACATGATCGAATAGAGTTCGAATAAAATTGACTTGTACTTAGGAAATATTGTATATTAATATATTATGTCAATTATTGATTGACGTAAAATAATTGTGTACTTAACCTGCGTGAATTGTAAATCGTTAAAACTCAATTTAATTTTAAATCTATTGACACATGTTTTTCCGCACGGTAAGAGATTATTTACTAAAAATTATTACTAAAAAAATAATACATTTTATTTCATTTATTTTGCCTTACTTTTTTCTATATCTAAAACAAAAATGAAATAAATATATGAATTATTTTTTCAAAGTTTTTAATGCTCATATTTTTTAATTACTCTAAATCACAATTTGAAAACAAACTCCTTATGCAAAATATGTATTCATGTTAAGAATTTTTACTAATTGTCTTCATATATCTTTTGCTAAACTTAACAATTCCTGAAAAAATACGAGCAATGTATTATGTATATTGTACAAATTTACTTTTGATTAGAAAATGTCATGTCTTATTCATACTTGCAACTTTTGTATAGTAATAAATTAATTACAATGTTATTGCTTCTTAATGTTGTCTTCTACATTACAGTAATCGCAAATTTTTTTTAAAGATAATATGAGTGTTTTAACATATAATATATGCAGCCGTAACATTTAATACGTTTTACACTATTGCTCAGTTAAAATACAACTTCAATAATTAACGAATGAATTTATTATCTGATATGCCATTTTCTTATTAGGTTCGTATATATATATATATATATATATATATATATATATATATATATATATATA
>Ga0157364_1007614_pt1 | contig 11208 bp, 4 predicted proteins | sample AttsexASBM2_FD_111476 | JGI IMG/M metagenome (GOLD analysis project Ga0157364, IMG submission 111476) | Fungus gardens microbial communities from leaf cutter ant in Ribeirão Preto, State of São Paulo, Brazil - Atta sexdens ASBM2 | ecosystem: Host-associated > Fungi > Mycelium > Unclassified ...
TATATATATATATATATATATATATATATGTGTGTGTGTGTGTGTCTATATAAAATGACAATCATACAAGTTTTATATGTAGAATTAATTTTACATAGTTGAACACCAAATCTAACACTAGCTTGTTTTTACAATAATAAATTCGAATAAAGATTAATTAGAGGGCAATTAAATACAAAAAGTGAAAAAAATAAAATAAATATATTAACAGGATTGGGAATTTTTTTTACTTTGTAAACTGCAACTAGTTACAGTTATAATTTTTTTATTTAAAAAGTTATTACCGTTACAAATTACTGTTACAAGTTACTTTAAAAAATAATGTTTATAATTATAGTTACTTAAGTCATCAGTTATTTATAATTATTCAAAAAGTAATTTTTTAATAACTTTTCTATTATTACAAAACAGCACAGATAATATTTTGATAGTATTAGGAAAAAATAAACAATCGATCAATCAGAGATAGAAAATGTAAGACAATAACTTTATGGGTTACTATGATCGCTTCGCTTACTATTTACATCTTTGTCTTACGATATTTGTACAAATAATTCGCTTTTATGGATCATCAACAATGAGAATAATATTACATATGATAAGCAGAAAGCTGTAAGAAATTAACCAAATATAATCATAATTGTTCTCTTTACATTCAACTGTGATTGGTCAATGTAAATCTCTTATGTAAATGTATTAACTAATAAATAGATTTTTATAATTTAGTTCATTCAATTATAAACTATTTCGAATTATAGCATTATTGTTCCTAGTGTTAGTAGGGAAGAGAAACGAATTCATATAGATAATTTTTTCATCTCAATAGGTTCGGAAAACTTTATCTTATCAACCGTCAAATCGTTAAAATAAATACAATTAGTTTATTTTCCGTAGATTACTACCACTTATAGAGTTTCGTATATTACTGCCACTTATAGAGTTACAGAAGATGAAAGTCTAAATTATTTTTCTATGGGATAAAATCAGCTAATCTTTTTTAATGATTTGATAATTGATAAAATACAATTGATAAAATACAATTTTTCGAATCTATCAGTCAAAATAAAAAAAGTATTATCTATAAGAATTATCCATTTTTCTTTTTTTTCCGTTAATTAAGAATGGTAATGCTATTCGAAAAGTAATTTATAATTGAAGTAATATAATTTATAATTTATAATTGAGTGAACTAAATTATTAAAATTCAAAAACTGTATTTCGAATTTATTTCGATCTATATTTGAATCAATATTTACATATATGCGTTTGTAAGCGCTGGAATTGCTGAAATTGTAAAGGAATTTAATATAATGATATACACTAATTATATATGTATATAATATATTAATATATAATATACATATATATATTGTAGTACATAGAATGTGTAATATAATAGGAAGTTTAAAATAATAGTGTAATTATAATAGGAAAGGATTTTTTCTTCCGGATCCATCCATAACTATGAAGAGAAAATTGCTTATCACGAAATGCACATCGCTTGCGTGATGTTGATAAAAGTAGTTCATATTAATGGCATATTAAACCGTTAATTCGTTTTATCGGTTTTTATCATCATGAATCTTCTCACGTGCATCGATGCATTCATATAATAATTGTGTAACCCCCCTCTCTCCTCTCTCTCTCTCTCTCTCTCTCTGTCTTTAAAAATTATTTTTTAGATTAAATTCATTTATGATGAATTTTGTATTAATATGCACAAAGCTGCAATTGCAAATAAAATCAAAGCGAGTTGAATACGTTCATGGAAAGTTCGTTCGGACTGCACGGCTAGATCATTCCATAGAAAAATTCGCCTCTTTATTAAGACTTTATTAAATAAAAAATATAAAAATTATATAATGGAATGCATATCTTCAAAATTGACTAAAATATAAGATTTTCCTTACTTATTTGGATTTTGATTTCGCGAGATATCCTTAAATTTAAATTCCTTAAAATTTGAAAACTGATGATACATAACGATAAATAATAACTATTCTACGAAAAAGTTTGTCTCTCTCTATTTTTTAATAAACATTAAGTAATAATTGTATATAAATGTTACATTAACGACATTAAATAAAAATTCTATTTAAGTGGCACATCTTTAGAACTGGCTGACGTATAAGACTAATCTATTTATTGAGATTTTAATTTCGCAAGAACTCTTTTGAACTCCTTAAATCCGGATCTACAATAGATGATTGAAGCCTTAAGCCATAAGAAATTGTCCAATTACAGTCGAATGCGAGAATAATCGACTGTGATTTATTCATTTCTTATGGCTTAAGGCTTAAAAATCTATTACAGATCCGGACTAAAACTCAAAGACAGGTGATACATAATTATTCTGTGAAAAAATTTACCTCTTCATTTTTATATACAATGACAACATTAAATAAAAAAATTTATTTAAATATTACATTTTAAAACTATCTGAAAGATAAGACTTTTCCATTTATTTTTGGTTTCGCATATCTTTAATTAAATTCAAACACCTTAGAATTTGAAGAAAAATGAGATGTGCGATACAAATTGTTGTTTACAAAAATTTCAAATTTTCACTCCGGATCGGTCATTAAACGTGGAACAACATATATGTATAATTCTAGTTACGGTACATGCGCACAGCGCATTTACATACAGCTGGTACTTGTAAAACACGCAGGCGGAAGTGATTTCACTTTGGTCAACGATATGGAACCGTATAAAACTATACGCACCGCCACAGCGAGTCGCGTCGCGTCGCATCGCGTCGCGTAACATTCGCGTAGCCTCGCTTCACCGCTCTCATGTTCGCCTGATAAAAAAAATGAAGTTGGTTTTGTATGTTCCTTTTTTTTCTTTTCATTTAACTTCTCATTTAACTTCTCTATGATATCGTGCGATTAATAATGTGTGTCGCAATTTTGCACGTCGAGCCGCACGTTCAAAGGGTTACGCAACCCCAGACGGACACGTGTCGGCGAATAGAACAGGGATTCATAAAGACGAACAAGATTTAAATCGGTGAGCCCTATAAAGACGTGCTCGAAAAGCAGGGAAGAAAAGGCGAAGGGAAGGCTGCGAATTGCGAAAGAACGTCCGAAAAGAATTGTAAAAAATTAATTCCAAAAGTTTGTGAATTTATGAGCTCGTGATTTTCTCTTCGAAGTCACAGACTTTCATTCTATTTCGCTAATTATTTGTTATAATTTATAATGAGTCTACATAGATATCATTATTACATTCTTTGCTTTTTTTCTTTGTTTCGATTTAAAATTAAATTTCATAAAATCTAAGACTATAAACTTTGTAGTACAAATGTTGTTAATATTTAGTTGTTAATTCTATATATAATATTTAGAATAATATTTAAATTGTAGCGAATCTGTTATTAAGTGTAAATATTTCTAAGATCGCGGAAATCCTGGTTTATCAATCGAATGAAAAAGTGAACAAAAGTCAAAGTTTGTAACATGACATTACAAGTTTACAATTAAGAAGTTTTGCCACACATTTTTCCACAGAGCGAAATTACAATTTATCCAATTACTATTTATCACTACGATATCATATTGAAGGAAGCAATTATAAGCATTTATAAACATTAATTATTGACATGAATTTTTCTGATTTTATCTTTAAAAAAAAAATCTTCGATCGACCTACGCTGCGACGCAATTCTTATCTGATGTACGTTGACCGAAATACATACATAACTAAACGATAGTAGATTAATAAAGTGCAAAGTACAGTCAGATTTGACGCACGTTTCAACGAACAAACATTATACACAAACAAAAATTTTAAGATCTACACATTAAATTTACATCATCGTCGTGACGTACACAAATATTATTCATTTGTTTTAATGTCAGCTTCATAGTAAACAATATTTTGTATTTGTGTTAAAACAACTAGTCTTTGTCAAAACTTTTGTGTTAAATTTTTACACACCCGAGTATTAATTTAATATAATATTTAATTGTATTATTTAAATTTTACGTTAAAGTGGTATTCATTGAACATTCCTCAGTATTAAAATAAAATAATGTATGAATAAATATACAATAAAAAATAATGTTTCAAAATGTAAATTATAAGAAATGAATAAAACAAATTATTTTAATATACTATGAATAGAAATGTGCATTCATAATTTTTATTTACAAATAGTTTAGAATTACATTTTTTGTATTAATTTTTTTATATTTATAATATTTGTGTTACTTCTTAACATATTCATCTTGTGTTAAATCAATATAAAAAACATTAGGGTGGATCGTTTAGGACATACAAAATATTTTAAATTTAATACAAATTTTCGAATTGTATATGCGATTTAGAGAACTTTTCGCCGCGCACCGGTCAGCTTTTTGAAAGATAAGTCAGAGAAATTAAGTAAAAGATTAGTAAAAAATAAATCATTAAAAAACATTGAAGAAAGAAAAAAAGCCAAATAAAACTAACAAAGAACTGAAATATAAGTATTAAATAATCGATTTATTGTCTATTAAAATTTCTATATTTATATTTCAGTTTTTTATCAGTTTTACTTGGCTTTTTTTCTTTCTTCAATGTTTTTTAACGATTTATTTATTATCATACATGATAATATATGCATATCTTTAATGCATCAAACAGGTGCTTGCTGTATTCTGAAGATAAATTGCACCGTAAATATATAACTGTAAGACTCGTTGCGAAGTACGATGTTGCTGCTAAGTACATCGCAATGCGACCATATTCCGATGAATAATTAGCAATTTAACTGAACGACGCTTCGTGCGAGTTGCTTTACGTGCTGGCGCAACGAGGTAAATCACTTCGCGGCTCGGCCAAGTCCGAAGGTCGCCTTGCACGGAGGCGCATGTAAATGAATGGGGATTGGATAGGGCAATGTAACAGGGTAGCAAGGGTTGTCAGGAGTGTTTCAAGGGCTCCTTCAAGGTCAAAGGGGGGACGGCAATCGTCGTCGTATCATTAAAGACCCACGTTGTGGTGTATGTGGCTACCCACGCGCGAGCGATGAGCATACCTCTTCATTCGATCCCCCTTTTTTCTTCTCCATGCCTTCTTCGTTTACTTTTTTGGGGTAAACGACCGCATGTAATATCGATCGCAATTTAGCTAATTAATTGATTAAAGTGTAAACGCGAAAACCGGTTTTACTAGCAACTTTTCTCATAAAAGCACTTGAACGTGCAATGTAAAAGAGACACACAGTCTTTTATCACACAATTTATCACACATAATTATTATATATATAATTAAGATATATATATATATAAAATTATGAATATAAATATAAATATAATTATGAATACAAACATAATCATGAAATATGAACATAAATTATTTTTAACATAAAAATAAGTATTTAACACATAAATATTTATGTATTTAATATAAAAAATATAATTGTAGATTTAATTAAATTTTCTAATGCGTAAAGGAAATATTCTTTGTAAAATTAAAAAATTGAAATATTGTGGATACCATATTAAAACTATTACAAGATCAAATGTAGATACACGGTGCGCTAAAAAAACAGAATTGTGACGCAGTTCCTGTATGAGGCCGGCAATGGCAGGGGTTGCAACCCCAGCATTCCGCGCTCAGCTGTCATTCATACTTTTCGCAGTAATCACGATGCAACAGTCGTACGATTCAACTACCAAGCCCGCAGGAATAGCTAGGAGTCCCGCGGACTTGACGCACCGTTCGACTACGCGATCTCGCCAATGTTTTAATAAGTAATAGCTCGCACCATAAGAGAATCTTGGGGGTGAGAGGTATTAGGAATTCACGATCGAGCAGGAGGAGAATTTTCACCCCACAGGGGTGACTCGCGAAGGGGGATGCTGGGGATATGTGCGAGGTTTCGTTTACGCAGGCAGAACCCCGAGGTCGATGGCACCCCATAGGGCGGTACGCCAATTCTATGGCGCGCGTACCGGCTCTCGACTCACCCGTATATCGATCGGTTCGATATACCTAAGCTGGAAAACAGCTTTTGTGTTATCCTATTCTCGCGTGAAACCTACTTCGTATTCTATTTCAAAGAGATTGAATGAGGCTCGTGAACAATAGTTTCACCAATAAACAATAGTTTCGGTTTACTAAATAAATATGTTTTATCCGAAAAACAAGTATCTACTTTTTTGTTCGAGAAAACAGCTGATACCTTTTCATTCAATTTTTTTATACTGCTCATATTGCCTAATAAATTAAAAAACTAGAATTAAAGTTATTATATAAAATTTTAGTTTAATAATAATTCTTAAGGCGGTCCTCAAACAGTTAATATTATTGCTTCAGTTAAATTGTTAATTATTCATCGGAGTATTTGCATAATATTAATGATTATCTGGAGACTGTACTAAGCCTTTATGTTATATGCTTTAAATTGTTTAAAGAGTAATATTATATAATAATTATTGTACAATATAATTGTATAAACAATAATATTGAGCAGCTAGAAGCCGCTTAAAATAATTTTATTTCAACTGGCAATATTAATACGTTATTTACATTTAAGGATCTACTAAAATCTACTTGAAAATCACGTTGCAATTTTTTTATTGCATTTCTTGTGCGTGCTGAATTACTCCCACATGCCTGTTCATTTTCGAGGAACAAAGGTTGACCTCGATGCAACAAAGCTATGCGTTTTGCTCTTACTTGTAGAAACTCGTAACACGGTCTCTTATGCACGCGATCATATCGTCACGACAATCGCAATACTGCACCTTGACGATGCGGAGAACAGTTGTCGTGCTACTTGGGGAGGAAAAACGGGAACGATTTAACAAGCACTTGAGTGCCTTTGATCTGGTTTAATTAGCCGCGAGCCGCTGAACTACCAGCGGATTTATCGTCTCGTACCGTCTGAGAAGAGCTGAAGTTTCCACGAAAAGGCGATTGCCATAAAAAGAGCGGTCTTTTTGAGGTACTTTGGACGATACTCTGAATTCCGTAGAACAGACAGAAATGCTTCGCTTAATGATCTGCCTTGGACGGCTGTTACTCATAAAACGTCAGTCAGCTTAAACAAATTTTTCTCGAGTTCAATATTTCAAGAAAAAAAATGAAAAAACTGAGATATATCTATGAGATATTATTATATGAAAAAATAAATAATCTTTTACTGAATATCTAAATAAGTACATCTGAAATTCTGCGCTTTATATCAATTTATGTTAATATATAAAGTGAGTTTCCTAATTGATTTCCTAAGTAAATGCAAAAAATTGAAAAGTATATTCCTCTGCTTATTTTAGAGAAACAAAATTTATAAATGTATGTCCTAAACAGTTTTATTTTCAAAGTACACATTATCTATACGTATGCCCTATAAAAATGTTTTATCAGTATCGGAAAATGATTTTCCTGGAACGTGATACCACATATATATTCGCACAAATATATTTTAATAAATAAAATATTTCTAAGAGTTTTCCAGATTTCTTTCACCTTTTTTTCAACTTTAATATCTAATACTTTGGACATTAAACAATTTAGGACATGTGTTTATACTTTTTTTTTCTAAATAAATCAAGGATCATTCCCTTTAATTTTTTTTTACTTACTTAGAAGTCATCCTACATATATATGGAAGATATATGGGATTTACCGTTACATTTCTTTCATGACTTTTTGTAGCCAACCTATATATTAGAAAGATATCGCAAAAAAATTTCTCAAAAGCTGTGTACGTATACTATAATATAAATATTTTAAAATTATAATTTATTTATTTCATATTAATAAATATTAGAATTATTACAAATAATATTTGTAATAATCTTCCACGTGTGAAATAAGTATCTGAGATTGTGACAAGTTGTAAGTTTTTTAAATATATTAATTAGTTATAAATACAGAATAAAGGCAAACTTATAATATAACTGGATTGAGAGAGATTTTTTTGTACAAAAATCAGTCGAAAATATAGAATAATATAGAATAAATATAGAATAGTTTTTATCCGAGGCTTTGCTTTCGAAAAAAAGCCTTTATAAAAAATAACAAATATTATTTATTTTGTAAAATATATTACGATTCCAAAAATGATCACTGAATTAATGATATAATTTCCAAGAGATAAAATCATCTTTTTTTTATACAGTACTACCATCTTTTATTTTGGAAATACTTTAAATGTAATCTACCCCAAATATAACATTTAGGAAATATATTTTTTTCTAAATGAGACAAAAAACTTAATTAACAATAAAATTATCAAAAATAAACTTTAAACGTAAAATATACAAACTTCCATAACCTAAGTTATAGCATCATCAGCACCATGTTGATAGTATCATCTTTAAACTAAAATTTTATATTTAGTTTTTACAAATCTATTCCAAAAATTTCTCTTTAATAATATAAGAAAACATAATTACTTTTTATGTATTTGATATAAGCAACCCCAAAATTTGTTTTTCATTCAAATATAATACATTACTTATATTATTATACCATTATTATATAATATATTACAATGTCACCTCACTGTCAAGATGAGTAATTCTATTTTTGTAATAGAAGAAGATCTATTAAAATACAGTACAATATAGTAATCTTTGTCTCATTTTTCCATTTTGAAATCGGACCTCTCGGAGAATGAGAAACTCCCAGTTGAGCTCTTTAAGGAGTGGGGTGAAACGGAAACATATGATGTACAGTTGGGTCAGCAGAAATTTGAGTGATTAGTGCATGGCATCAGTGGACTACAGTTCATCGACGACGCTTGACCGTGACCGTGTCATCACCAACCGATTCTTCTTTTCACGTAATCAATTTTGCCGGATGATAGAAAATTTTTAGCGATCGATCGAAAAAGGAATTGTTCACAGCAATAAGTGTGATTTGAAAATTGTGTTTTTTTTTGAAAGTTTTTTAAAAAAATTACATAAATTAAAGATCATTTAAAAAATCGAATACTATATAAAAAACTGATAATTTTATAGATTTAAAAATGGAAAATTGCTTAAATATAAAAATTAAGAATTTCTAGAAGAATCGAGAAAACACTAATGACTTAAAATATCATAGTCAATTAGTGGCGCGCACTATTAAAATTTCATTTATTTGGAAACGGGCGCTCAATATCGAGACAGCCGCCGACACGAGTGCTATCATTGGCGCTTTGCGTCAATCGATTTTTTCATTATTATTACTCCTTATCGCTCGGCTTACATAGTGGCTGGCACTGATGGATTGCCCCGTCGACGAGACAGACATTTAGAACTCACGAGATCTTCGTAGAATAGACGCCAAGGACGTCGCAACATATTTCTGTAGCATTTAAAGCGAAGTGTCCATCTTCAACTGACCACAAAAAAGTTCAGAAGATTCAAATTCTAATTTTCGAGAGAAAGTGAAGTGATAAGATTCAAATTCTAACATTCGAGAAAGTGAAGTGGTAAAGAAAAAGATTCTTCACATATCGTTTATAATTTATTTTCATCGAAACTTAACACATGAAGTTAACATCAAAACACTGTGATAACATAATTTACTCAACAAATAGATAACAGTACAAAGGTTCTACTTGTTTTTAAGACGTCCTGTTGCAATATTTTTTTAGTATTTGATGCAACAATATGTATGATACGATCAAATTATCGTAATACGAAAGAACGCGATATTGTAAGAAGTGTAAGTTATATACATCAACGTGAAGATTGTACGGATATCTGTTAGTACAAAAAATATTTCAACATGTCTTTCCTTAACGAGATGATAATGTTGGCATACACAGCCCAAATGATGTCTACCTTGCCTGAAAAAGGAGGGAATATTAGTGTAGCTCAGAATACTACAACTTTGTCGCCGATGGAGGTGGAGAACAAATTTGATTTCGACGACCGTAAGTATATCAATTTCGAAAAATTTACTATAATCTTATTTTATTTTCAAAATAATTTTTCTGTAGTTTAAAATACTCCATGAAAAAATAAGAATATAAAAAGGAGAATATAAAACAATAATCTGTGTTTGCTGCTTCTTTGTATTGAGTATCGAGAAAAGTTTGTGCGGATTTTTAGATAAAATTTTAAACACTTTGAATTTTTTGAAAAGTAACTTTATTTGTAACGTTTACATATTTTTTTCGTGGATTTGAGTTGAACTATATTGTAGTTTATCCTTCAATAATAAATAAAAAAAACAACTCAAATGTTGTTCATCCTCTAATGATTCATTGTTTCCTTAATTCGCTTAAGTCATTTTTGTACTGTCCTTTCGCTAACAGAACTTCTCCACATACACTATAAATATGTTTTGTTGCATTTGCTGTATTTCTAATGGCGTTTTCATTCGATCCTGGGTTTGTGCCAATCTCGGTCGACTAATGACTTTCCTATTGGTAAAATGTATAACGTCAACCAATAACAATGCATTTTCCAATCCAGGTTGGTGCAAACCCGGTCGGGCCGACAATGCTATAAGTTTACTCATAAAACATAAATTTTTAACTTTTTGATATCTTTAATAACTTATCTAAATAGCTTATATAAAAATCTTATATAAAAGTCGAAGTATTGTAACAATTGGTAACTATGCATCATATAAGGATTAACTCTAATTGTATTCCCTCCAACATTTCTTTAATTGATATAGGTCCAGTGTGTACCTGACAAAACTTTAAATTAACTCTTAAAGAAATCCTAAAGCGGAGCTTGAACTCCGACGAAGTCAGCAGAGGTCGTTGTTTTTTCAGCGCATTGACATGTCTTAAGAGCATAATAAAAGGAACAGGAAACAGAAAATTAGAATTTCAACCTATCAGAAATTGCGTATTCCACAATACATGATTTCTGATAAGTTACAATTCTTATTCTCTGTTCTCTGTTCTCTATTCCTTTTATTGTGCGAAGCCCCTTATAATCTTATATACCACACTAATATCTCACGCAACTTATGATACACGCAGTCGCGTGTTCATGTATTTTCGTATAACAAATTCGTCGCAATAAAGCGTCTAAGTCTAAATTCTAAGAATTCGATGTTATTTGTTCGTGCAAACTACATGTTTGTGGATTACTATTTTGTATAAGTACAGATTGCAAAATTTCTGTATCAAGCAACTGTTATCATGACTTGACAGCTTGAGATGCCATGTTACACTAAAAAAAGGATAAAAAATATATCAATTTTAAAATTTTTGGTCGTTCTCGGCATAAATTCCATCTCACAAACACGAATTAATGCATA
>Ga0157364_1007615_pt1 | contig 11208 bp, 5 predicted proteins | sample AttsexASBM2_FD_111476 | JGI IMG/M metagenome (GOLD analysis project Ga0157364, IMG submission 111476) | Fungus gardens microbial communities from leaf cutter ant in Ribeirão Preto, State of São Paulo, Brazil - Atta sexdens ASBM2 | ecosystem: Host-associated > Fungi > Mycelium > Unclassified ...
CATTCTTCTACATATATAAATTACAAGTAGATACTATAGCACAGAGCTCCTGCACAAAAAAAACAGGTATACTACTCAATGCTATCTAATTAAGTAATGAGTACCATTTAGTCAGCAGTCTAGGTCTAGTCACCAATATCCATAACTACTTATATTGAGTAGCTAGCTCCTCTTTACATCTGGAGTCCAGCTTTTATTCTAAGAGTGACTAGTAGTCATGTTAACTACTAGTTGAGAATGAAAAAGAGTAAGAGAATAGAGGAGTTCAGTGTTGGACAGTCTCAGAAAATGGTAATCAAGTTTTAATATTACAACTTAAGACTTAGTAATAAGTTAAAAGAAGAATCTTGTATAGAGCTTATACAAGAGAACTTGATAGAGTTCTAAGTACAAATTATCTATCTTATATACACTAGACTAATAGTCTATTCTATACTAAACCTAGCCTATCCTAAAGAGCATGTATTAAACATATTGTATAATATCATTGCTCTAGTATCTTCTTTGTCCTTCTATGTGACACTTGATCATGTGACCATGACTATGATATGTGATAGATATGTGATACAGTATCATATTATGTGTCAGTTTGTGATAATCACATGTGATGTTATGCTAACTCTTAAATCTAAGTCTGAAAATAAGAAAATAAATAGAAATTAAAATAAGAATGAGAAATTAAAATAAATAAAGTCTACTATCTTCAACTCTGATAATAGTTTCCTTATAATCTTCATAAAACTCTGTACTCCATTCTAAATACTTTAGTTTACTCAGAGTAATTATTTATCTCCTTCAATTCTTAAATATAGTCTTAGTTACTAAACACTATAGTTCCTTACCTTGAAAATAAACTAGTATATTGTAGTGTACTGGTCTGAGTGCTCATACTTGAAACTTTGATCTTTCTTATGTTTTACTTTCTATGAATACTTTCTTTCTAAATATAACCACTATAACATACAGAGATGCAATATACTTGCTGAAGTCAAAGTCATCTAGGATCAATATCTACATATATTAGATAATATTTCTATACTTTATCTAATGCTTTCCATAATTTTCTTATAGATAGTTTTTTCTTTCATGTATATTTCTTACCTAATAGTGATCTATTTTTGATTTTATAAGTAGCAAGAATACTTGGATATAGACTTCAGACCAACAAGCAGTATTTAATATTCTGAAGGCTACTGTTACCTCTACTCCTGCCTTAGCCTTCTTAGACATAGCTAATCTCTTTCTCATTGAAGCAGATAGCTCTAACTATGTAATAGGAGCAGTCTTTTCTCAAGAGTCAAAAGCAGACAATAAGTGGTACCCAGTAGCATTCTTTAGCAAGTTTCTTTTCTTATTGAGCATAACTATGAAGCATACAATAAGAAAATACTAGTGATCATCTGAGCTCTTAAAGAGCAAAAACACTTTCTAGAAGTATACTGAACTATATAGAGATCTGAATAAACCACAGAAATCTAGAATACTTCATAATGGCCAAAAAAACTCAACCACAGACAAGTATAGTGGTCATTGTATCTGATAAGATTTAATTTTGTTCTGTATTACTACTCTGGTAAGTTTATAGCTAAACTAAATACACTGTTTCAAAGGCCAGACTATGATAATGTCTCACATAAGAACATAGTATTCCTCAAACTGGAATATTTAACAGTATAAGCAATAAAAGGACTGGCATTCAAAAGAGAGAAATATAGCATTTTCACAGACATTTAGCAGAGAAACAAAGTAAGTCAGTAAGAAGAACCAGTGGCCCATACAACTATAAAACTTTATCAATCAGCCTTTAAGTCAATATAGTCTTCAGAATAATCAGAGGTAAATAGGTTACTTTTCTTTCAGAAAAAGATCTATATTCCTGATGTTCTGGACTTACAGCAGCAAATTGTATGTCTTTATCATAACACAAAGATTGCTAAGCATATTAGACATTAGAAAACTCTAGGGCTAGTATTACAGAGCTATTGGTATTATAACTCAAAACCCTTAGAGTTGAATTATGAGATAATCTTGTATTGGGTAACACAAGAGAACTCGATAGAGAGCTCTTTTACAAAATAGTCTACCTTATATACTCCTACAGATGGTCTGTGCTAAGTACTGTGCACCCTACCCTAAATGACCATATGTAAAGCATAAGGTCAACATATGGTATCCATGTTGTATGACATCACTTTGTTCCAGAACCTTCTACTTCTTTCTCTTAAGTCCTATGATCAATGTTGGGATCACACCATCAGATGTGACTGATGTGACAGCATGACCAATCACTTTTAACCCTAACCCCAGAGTTCTAAAAATAGAAAAATAATAGGAAATAAATTAAGAGAAAATAAAAATGAAAAAATAAAATAAAATAAAACTAAGTTCACTTTCTGTGATCTTGACAATTGGCAGCCCCAAATATCTATATATATTGATCAATATATTAGTACTTGTAATCTATGCTCATAAACCAAGCTCCTTTATCATTTATCCCTTAGTAAGTTGCATATGTTACCTATATCAAATATAAGGTAGGAGACTATTAGTATTGACTTTGTTATAGAACTCCCTAATGATAGTAGTAAATTTGGTTTCAAAGAAGACTCACTTCATTCCTACTTATACTACTATTACTACAGATTCCTACTTACAAGCCCATTTCTGGCTTCTCTAGCTTCTGATCACTTATGGTTTTATCTTATTCTATTATCTAAATGTTTGTAGCAATCCCGATTGTATTTGTGAGTTGCCAGGTAAAAAACATATCCAGAAGAAGAAACTATCTACAGAAAAATTTGCAAAAGATATCAGAAGAGCATAGGAACATTATCCAATGCATGTGAATGTGATTCTAGGATGACCTTGGCTTCAGCAGATGAGCTACATCTCTGCATGTTGCAATGGTTATATTTCAAAAGGAAATTATAACAGAGAGCAAATCTTTTTGGAAGTTAAACTTCTGAGCATAGGCACTCAGATCAGTACACTACACTAGATGATTTTTAAGCTAAGGAATTACAAAGTACTTACATGTCTTAAATACTAGTACTAAGTCTATCTGAGAATCAGAGGAGATAGGTAACTACTCTGGATATACTCAAGTCCTTGGAAATCAAGTCCAGAGTTCTATGGAGATTATAAGAAGCCATATTATTAGTAATGGAGTGATCCATAGGAGAAGTAGTATATAGACCAGAAAGAAGATATCTACTTTCACAAATGTTTTGGTTGGAGCATAGCTTAGATAATTATTATCCATAATGGAGTTGGATATATTAGATGTGCTTGGATGATATGTAATATGAGTGTTTTTTATTTATAGCTTGTCTTTTGTAAGTTCTATAGCATTTCATATTTCTAAAGACCTTGTTTTCTGAGATCTGGTTTGTTTAATAGCTACCACACTGTCTCTTAAGTTGGTATCCACTTGGAAGAGCCTAAGACATTATCTCAGAGCATTAATTTTTCTCACTAATATCTCTAAATAGGTCTTAAACTCAATGAAAGTATATTTTCCCATGAAAAGCAATTTCTAACATAAAATTGGTTTTTTATATCTTATCACTCTACTAACATTGACTACTAGGTGAATTCTCATAGTTGATGGTAGTCTTAGCTTTACTACATTAGTAAATATTATCTCCTCTATATTATATAGCCCCACATATTATTCTGTTAATTTCCTAGCTAGTCTCTTCCTTGAACATCAGGTTCTTAGTACTCAACATCATCTTGTCTCCCTTGTTCCATTCCTCCACCTCTTTTTACCCCTTGTCTACTTGCTACTTTATTTCCTCTTCAGCCTTTCTTAATGTTATCCCTGCCTCTTCATATATCTTTCATGTCCTTTTTACAAACTCTGTTGCCTTTTTTACTTTTCCTTTTCTTCATATATCTTCTTCCATCCTTGGTTTTTTCCCATAATTTTCTATAAAAGGTAAGACCTTGACTACAAATTTTGCTGTAACAAGCTACTCTGACTAGTCTTTTTGTCTACAATCAACAAAAAATCATAAGTACTATTCTAATTCCTATTTCATTCATTCTGTTTGCCTATCTGTCTGAGAGTAAGATAATATTGATAATCTTGTTTCTATTCCTAGCATTTTATTTAATTTTCTTGTTAATTCTGTCACAAACTATAGTTCTTTCAGGTGCAGTTCACACTGAGAGTGAAAGTCTGCAAGATAAACTTGGAGATGTGTAGACTTGTGGAACAATCTTGGCTTCAGCTTATGTACTGTACTGTTTATCTGTCGTGTGATTGCAATTTCTGATGGAAGGAAGAAGTCCAAAATAGAAGTGAGTACTAATTGGTATGTCACTATTGAACACTGGGGATTGAGTTCAATAAGAGTTATTTTCATCAATTATCAGACTAGCAAATTACAGTGTAACTACTAGTTTTATATATAAGTACATACTATAGGATATACTTAGAGTTTCAGTAGTATAGCCCTTATTGCCCCGAGCAGAGGTTTTAGTGTGGAGACACTAACAGGAGTATGACTCTGCCATAAAAGACTAGGTCAGATAGGAGTATCTCTATCATAGAAGATAGAATCTCTGGATTATTGCATTACGGCTGCATAGTATGTTGCAAGGAAGATGGCTGTTATGGAAAGTGGGCTTTTAGATTAGATGTTAATAAAGAGTATCACTGCAGAAATGTAATTTCCAAACAGGTGAACTTGGCATATGACAAGTTCTCTGTTGAATATGATGATTTCAGACAAACTATACAACTTCCATATATTATCTTTAAATAGTCTCACTAACTCTTCTGCCAATGTTCCTTCTGTTGTTGCCATAAAATATGTCATTTTGGACAGCCTATCATATACCACTAAGATTGCATCTTTTCCTGCTACTATTGGTAACTTTGTAATAAAGTCTACTATTAGATAGATCCATGGTTTCTTCAGTACTTCATTTGCCATCAGTCTTTCTGCTGATGCCTCCACCCTATTCTTCATTCTTTGACACAAATCACACTCTTCTATATGTCTCCCCACATCCCTTGTCACTTCTAGCCACTAATAATTTCTTGTTACCAATTCTGTCATCTTTCATTTTCCCCTATGTCTAGCTACCAGTACATCATAATGTAACTGAATATCTTAACTTCTGTCTTCTTCATTTTCTCTACTATCATAACTACTTCTTTATCTTTTTCTTTATTTTTTCTACTATTTCTATCTCCAGTCCTTTTATAACAACTTTGGTTAAACTATGTATATATTCCTCTCTTATTAATTTTTTATTTCATTATTATTTTCTATCCCTACTTTCTAGTTTAGCCTCTTACTTAACATGTCTATCTTTCCTATTTTTGCATCTGGTACATGTTTCACAAAGTAAAGTCAAATCTAAACAAATATAATGCCTATCTTGTCTGCCTATGATTTAACTTCTATACCTTCATGAAGTATTCCAAGTTTTTGTGATCTGTTCACACTTCAAATTGGAATTTTGCATTTTCCAATAAATGTCTCCAGTTTTCTAACCTCTGAATAACTGATAACATTTCTTTGCCATAAATTCTGTAGTTTTACTCAGTTTCATTTAGTAACTTGGAAAGGTAAGCTACCAGTCTTTATTTTTCATCTTCATATTTCATTGACAAAACTCCTCCCATTTTATTGTCCAACACATTAACCTCCATCCTCATTTTTTGTCTAAGTCTAGTGCTGCTAATACTAGTTCCTTTGTAAACCTCCCTTTTAGCTTTTCAAACATCTTTTCCTGTCTCTTTGTCCATTCCCACTTCTGTTCATTCTTCACCAGATTATATAGTAGTCTAGCAATCTTAGCAAAATCTTTAATGAACTATCAATAGTAATTAGCAAGTCCTAAGAACTTCTGTATATCCTTGAATTTCTTAGGAGCAGACCATTCTAATACCACTTTTATCTATTTCTCTTCCATCTTTATCCCCTTCAATCCAATTACTACTTCTAAAAACCCTACCTTCCTAGTTTTCTACTTACACTTTTCTAGTTTTACATATAGATTATTTTTTTTCTAATCTCTTTACTACTTCTTCTACTACTTTGTCATGTTCCTTCTTCTTCTCTGTTCCTACAGGTATTTTGTCAATAAAGCTTGCTACTTCTTCAGTATTGATTAAGTCCTATAGAATCTCATTTATCATTGTTTTGAATGTTGCAGGTAAGTTTGCCAAGCCAAAAAACATTATTATTAGTTCAAAAAACCCTTCTGGTGTTGTAAATACTGCTTTTCCCTCAAATACTTCTTGGACTTCTCTATCTTCTTACTAGATAATAGGATATCATTATTAACTACTCCAGTGAGTATAACAAATTTGTTGTGAGAACCTAATCAAGGACTCTGGTTGTTTAGATTGTTCTCATATTCTAATCTTCTCCTCTGTTGTTATAATTGATATCTCATGTTTCACAGGTGGTTATCATATAGACAACATATGTTGGGGTTGCTTCATAACTCTGACTCATTTAGACTATGCCTTAACTTTTACTCATTGTTGTTATGAACTTAAATCCTTAGAGTTGGATAGAAGAACAAAACTCTTGTATTGGAGTAAAATATAAGAGAACTCGATAAAGAGCTCTATACAAAGTAGACTACTTTATATACCTATTCAGATGGTCCGTGCTAACTACTGTGCACCCTACCCTAAATGACCATGTGTTAGGCATGAGGTCAACATGTGGTGTTCATGCTGTATGATGTCACTTTTTCTAAAACCTTCTACTTCTTTCTCTTGTATTCTGTGATCCTTGTTGTGACCACATCATTAGATGTGACTGATGTGACTGTGTGACTAGTCATCACTCCAACCCTAACCCTAGAGTTCTAAAAATAGAAAAAGGAAAATAAATCAAAATGAAAATGAAAATAAGAATAAGAAAATAAAAAGCTAAGTCTACTTCTTGTGATCTTGACAATTGTATAATCAGCCAGTGCCTCATGTAGTAGTTGAGGCCTCCCTATGTTTTCCTCATGTTATGTCTGCTTTTTAACATATTGTATCCTCATGATCTTTAGATATATATAACTGTAGATACTCTCTTGTATCCTTACACTTTACCAATTAATTCATTTCCTATTCTTACTCAAGTCTTTGCCTAAGTTGCAACTTGAGCCAAGCTAATGTCATAACATCTGTCTTATTATCTCTTAATTTCCACAATATCTCACTAAATGTTCAAACCTTCCACAACTATAGCAATTTTTCCCATAATCTATCTCTATAACATATGGGTCCCATTGTGATATGAACTCTATCTGTTACTAATTTTGCACTTACTATAACATTTGTCCTCTTTATTCCTTCCATTAGTGTAGGTCCTATCAGCATCTGCTGCTCATTATATCTCCTTTCCCAGATTTGAGATGGTAGTAGTTGTAGTCTAAATCTCTCTAATTTTGTTGCTATTATTGCCACTACTTTCCATTATTCACCATTGTTTTTCTTCTTTCCTTGTAATCTTTCTTTCTCTCTTCTGCTTTCTCTCTAGTGTCAATCTAAATTAGTAGCACATTCATACCACTGAACAATGCTTCAAGAAGGCCTTTCTGCTTCTATCAAATTTCTCCTGATTACTTCATTTATTCCATGCTTAAACTCTTCCACTAATGCCCTCCCATCATACTTACTACCTCTTGCTACTCTTCAGAACTCATGTATAAACTCTTCCATAGTTCTTAAATCCCACTCTACTCTCTTTAATTCTGTCATCTTTGCCAACTTATTGTCTTCTCCTCCAAACTCTTTTTTCAATTCTGTCAAAAATTCTCCTTCTATCACAAATTCTATCTCTCCTACTTTTAAATATTCTAGTATATTTTCTTTCCAGATATCTACCAACTCTCCCTGCACATATATCAACATCTACTATATCTATTCTTCTACTAATTCCTCTCTCATCCTAATATAAAGTTTACAAGCCATAATAAATTCTCTAACTTTACTTGCTTTTCTATATGATATAGAAAGTTTTGCTATCTTCCCCATAGATCTTTGTTCCAAACCAATATTGCTCCCTCTTGTTGCTACTGCCAACTGTTCTCATAGTATTTCCAACTACTCTGATTCTTGTACAATTAGAAGCTGTAACTACTCTGTTTGATTGACAGTGTTAGAGCAACTAAGCAAAGACCATGGTAATACAGTGAAGGTCATGACTTCAAGAAGATCCTAAGTATATTAACATATACAATAGAACAGAACACACCTTTAAGAAGATCCTAAGAGAACAGAATAGAGTCTTATAAAGATAGTGGCTACCATAAGTACTTCTACAATCCATACTGTAAGAAACAGTAATAACTCAGTCACTCAAAGTAGCATGAGAACTAAATATATTCAATACCTGCAAGAAACAGTAATAACTATATGATACCATTAGCTTAAGTATAATAATATCTAGAAAGAGTGTCTATATCTCAATTACTTGAAGTAGTATAAGAACTGAGATGTATAAGTGATATAATACTAATATATATATGAAAGAAAAAATAACTAAGGTCCAAGCAAGTGGTCCAAGCATTGGATTCACAACTGGTTTGTCATCTCAACACATACTAATCAAGTAAAACATGTTTTAGTTATAATATAAGTAAGAAATAATAGGGGACTGAACAGCCAGAAACCTTGATAGAAACATTTAGAAGATTGCCTAAATAGGAGGAAGTATGGAGAGATGCTAATGGGACTAGTAGTAGCAAGTGTAACTCAGAGTAGTACTACAGACTTTCATTAGAGTTTTTGTTAGTCATTGAACACTGCAAGCTTTACATAGGATTCTATTTAGATAATAAACACTACAGGCTTTCAGAATGGTTTAGAGCTTGCTATACAAAAGTATTAGGTCCTCTTACAAATAGGTGCTTGTTAACTTATAGTATATGGTGGTGGTGGTGATAATGATAAAAGAAGAGATGGGATAATAATGGTAGTAATAGTATAAGTGAATTTAGGGTAAAAGAAAGTACTTGAGAGGAGCCTATACTGGTCTTACTCTCTAACTCATATTCTGAACTTAAAGTCTTGGTAAGTACTGGTAGGCTCTCTGCTTGTTCTACCTTATATCATCTACTAACTACATATAGAAATAAATACTACTCTAATTGAATCATAAATTATTTTGACCTAAAAAGATTGTTTTATTCTAGACAACATTTTTATAAACACTCACTATTCTCCTGTATGTAATAACTATAATAGATCACTAGCACAAAACTACTACTCGAAACAAGCTATCTACTATATTTACACAAGATAAGTATATGTTAGAGATGAATTGCACTCACTGGATTATTTATGATAGCAGTATGAAAGATGAGATAAAAAAAGGACTTAGTAAGCTGAGTTATAAGGAAAGGGCTAGAAGTTATACTTACATGGATAAAATGGCCTTGGCTTTAACAGATAATATTATGTCTAGCCTATTTGTTGCATGGTTATAACTTTAGATGATAGAGAAGTTTGGACAGAAAAGTATGAGTATAGCATAGTTCAAGTTGATTATCAGGCTGGAGAATAATACAGAATAGCTACATTCTTAAATATGAAAGTAACAATTTAATAATATTCTACTACTACACATACTCTGGATAGTTGGTTACTATGGTGTCATAATATGCTTGAACTCTTATATTTTATTTTTCTTTTCTTTTATTTCTTGAACAATAAAGAGGCATGTGACTGTGGTCACATGATGTAATATTATCAGTCTGGAACATAGTAGAAAGAACTAAAACAATATATTACAAACTTCATTCAGCTTGGATCTCCACAACTAGTAGACCTATTTTCACAAACAAAGTTATACTAGAAAGCCCCAAATAATAGTTATCTGCACATATGTGGGATGTACAAAAGTAACAACAAATTACTGGGATATCAGACTATTAGTAACTACAAGTTTTATTGGCTATTATCTTAGGAACAACTAAATATATTTCCACAATCAAACTTGTATTAGAAAGCACTCATCAAGAAATTTCTAATGATATATCATACATTATATAGAAATTAGTATTTATAAAGATACAAGCATATCAATATAGTAACATAATTAGTTATCTTTTAAAATTAGCCTGACATCTACTATAACAGATAACAGCCCCACCAGATACAAGTTTTGATCATATAATGGAAATAGCTTGCATACAGACTATTACTATTTTGTATAAATACTTCTGTATTTGAGAATTAGACCTCAGTCATTAGTTTTCATTAATATTTATTTTTTCATTACTGACATCTATATTAATTTTCATCATCAGTATCATCATTATTGAAATTCTGAATTACTCCTAAACCTCTGAGAGTATATCTAAGATTCAGATATCACAAACAAGTGAGTAGTTCATTTTATAATACAATGACATCAAGAGCATAGTTTCAGTATGTTTATCTTATGGTAATAGTATGGTGGACTCATGGACAACATATGTAGTTTAGAGTAGAATTTATAATAGTAATATAAGACTACTTAGCATGCTATTGACCATTTTGGTTAGTGGTTACTACAATATACAGGAGTTGTTATTTGGACTCCATGAAATTGATAAGGAATATAGAGTCTTTAGTTCTCAGATTGATAGTAGTTGGAAATGGAGTATCATCCACACTAGAAGTATAGATGTTGGAGGGTATATGACAGTATACCTATACCAGTAGACTTTAATATATTATATGCAATTAGGCTTTCCCTACCTAACTAGTATATCCTTTATGCCTAAAGTCTAGCAATTCTTCTTGACTAGAAAATAGTGTTGCTCTCTAATTGAAGATGATAAGAGAATGAGAATAAAAAGATTCTGTGTTGGATAGTCTCAAAAAATAAATTAAGTTCTAATGTGATAAACTTAGGCTTAAGGGTTAAAGCAAAAGTACAGCTCTTGTATTGAGTAACACAAGAAGACTTAATAGAGTTCTCAGTATAGAGTAGTCTACCTTATATACCACAGGTCATAGTCTGTACACCATCTACTCTAGCCTACCCTAATACTGCATACATATTCTATAAGGTTAATATTTCTTAACTAATATTAGCTGCTATAAATCTCCTGTCTAATCTTTCAATGTGAAGTGTGACATGTGTGATGTCACATTACCCTTTCTGCTTAGATAAAAAAAGAAACATAAAAGTAAAAAGTATTCAAGTCTATTTCTGCAATTTCTAACAATAAATAGAGTTTACCATCTTTAAC
>Ga0157364_1007617_pt1 | contig 11207 bp, 6 predicted proteins | sample AttsexASBM2_FD_111476 | JGI IMG/M metagenome (GOLD analysis project Ga0157364, IMG submission 111476) | Fungus gardens microbial communities from leaf cutter ant in Ribeirão Preto, State of São Paulo, Brazil - Atta sexdens ASBM2 | ecosystem: Host-associated > Fungi > Mycelium > Unclassified ...
ATATATTTACACATAGATCTTACATCGTAAAAATATCACAAATCTTCAAAAAGTAAATAAATATACATAAAATATATATATATATATATATATATATATATATATATATATATGTATAAGATTTACCGTATGTATGGATACCGCGTATTTTAGACTAGCTGCGTGAAAGCTTTGGTAAATTAAAAATAAATAAAATTTCATATATATGTATATATAATACATATACTATATGTGTTAAAATGAAGTGCACTTGAAATTTCGTAAAAGATAACATTTTCTTTGCCTGTGCGTTTCACAATAATCCGACAAAATAGAATTAGCATTGACAAATAATTTGTTTTAATAAATTTTTCTTATTCTTCCCTTTTATCGCAATATTAAGAGCTGAGAACAAGTGCGCCGTCTGAGACACTTGTGTATTCTATAATAACACTGTTTTCTACCATACAAGATTCATTTTGAATCGCGCTACGTATATTCCTCTGATTTTATGGTCAGAGATTTGACACATCAACAAACGTCCGAACGAGTTAATCTGAAACGTATTTACAGGCGAACGTTGTATATTTCCCGTACAAAAATCTCTGGTATGATTAATCACGTTTGCATTTCAACGAATCTTATACCTTATATGTCCGGTTTATTACCGCCTATGCGCTACGTCAAAATTTGTTGGATAACAATTATTTGTCATCAATGGCAAATGTTACACCCTCGTTACCTTTGCGCGAAAGGCAAAGTGAGATGCCGATAAAAAATGATTGTCTCGTTACAAAACGCAATTCGTACGTGATCTTGTGTATTTATTTTTTATTTATGCCGTGTGTTAAGTTTTAAGTCGTTGAGCATGTTTTATGACATGACATCGTATTCGAAGATGATCGATCGACAGTCATCACCGAATTCTTGCGTGAACTTCTCACATTTGCGAAGAAACGTTGCTAGCAATGTTGGACATCATTGATTCCCTTACTTCGCAAACGCCATCGTTATTTTCTCAGGATAACCTGAATACATTAGTTATAATTCTCAAAAACTTCTTCGGCTCTTCACACTTCGTCATCTTCTATGTATAAGGTCGTTTCATATTTCTCATTACGCTCGATTTGTCTTGAATTGTGCGACGCTTCCTTAATTATCGTCTGCGAATCCATGTCATCAGCGATAATTATGGGAGTTTGTCCTTGTAGCGTCGTATCGATCCTCTCGCTTGTCGATTTGCGCAATTCGATTTTCCCATTGTCGAGATCGTCCCCCGAGCTTTCCACGTCGATCTCCGTGACGTTCTCCAATTCTGGTTCTTCAAGCAGCATGTCACCCTCCGTAGGTCCCTCAGATGACAAAGCGCTAGCATTCGCTTCCTCAATATCTACAACGTGACTCTCATCAGAATTATCGCCACGGCTTTCCTCAGTGTCAAGGGACACTGTCGTAAAGTATTTTGGCTCGCAATCGGATCCGGAACTCATAATGGCTTGAGTGTTCAGGGAATGTCGACTCGACTGTGGATCCTTCGAATGCCTGTCAAAGGATCGCCGTCTGTTGTCGTCCGATCTGGAATGATGTAGTTTAGGATGACGTGATTGCCTTCGCAAATTCTCCCCGCTGCTTGCTCGTGACTTCATTTCTGTCTCGTCAAACATGTATCGGGTACAATCGACGCTGAATCTATCTACCGAGAGTTTCCTGTAAATCCGGTGAGAAGAAACATTTCGTCGCTTATCTTTTGATAAATAAAAAAGGCGTTTGTATGATTAGGCATTGTAATATATAGACGTCTTATAATATATAATCTTACATGGAGAGAATTTTCTTTTAAAATTTACCTTGAAAATAGATAGTTGTGGGATACAATATGATATTTTAAAGATTTTTGCACTTTAGTAAAATTGATCAAACTTATTTTATACTTTATTGTAGTTTTATTAATAAATGAGAGAGATTTACATTAAAATTCTTCGAAATACAATGTTTTCCCATGACTATCATATTCATTTCAGGGAAAAAAATTCTAAGAAAAAATTTTCTCCGTGTACAAACAAGTTAAGTTTTATATTGCCAATCTGCATTTAAAAAAAAATTTCAAAAAATATTTATAGATAATTTTTTAAATTTAAAATAAGTTATTCATAAATAACTTTTTTCTAAAATAAGTTTTAATTTTATTATTAAATATCATTAATTTATAAAATCGCAATAAGTTTAAATCCGTGATTGTAGAACGTAGCCAGCAAATAATATGTACATGAAAAGAATAATTAGTAAATAAATATTAATAAATAAAGCAAAATATGAAAATAAAAAATGTTACAAAATTTTTGCTTATACCTATAGTCTCCTCTTCGAAAATCTGGGCTTCTTCGAAACTCGAAGCTAGCTTTTCGATGTCCCATTGTTCTGTCGAAGCGACGATCACCCCCGATTCTGTCGAAGGACATTTTACGGAAGTTTGGTGAGGAGATTTTGCGGAAGTCTCGTGGCGAGGCCTTACTAAATTCTTTCGTTACCACCGTCAATTCTTCCAATAATCTCAGGTCTATCGAATTTCTTTTTCTTGGCACAAAGTCGTCTGGATATCTGCAATAGGCACCTGATCGAGATGTTCATGATTATTGATATTTAAACATGTAGGCATTGTTTAACGCTTATCCGGGCAACCTCCTTGTCTGGTATAAACGGAAGGCAATCTTCTTGGTCCACAAAAGTGATAAGATCCGGTTGCTCGAATAAAGTTTAGTATGCATTATAGTGCATTTCGTGCATGAATTTGATTTTCGTAGTTTCGTAGTTTTTTAACTAAATGATAGCTACTTTTGGATATTTTTAAAATGTCTTATAATATCTGTTAGTGATGATCACAGTGATGATCTTACATATCTGAGTGATCATATGTTTTAAATCATTTATTTAATAGCCACCTGGCAATTTAGGCGAGTGCACGAGAGTCGGCGGTGGTCGCACAGCTTCATCAACTTCCTCGACGTCTTCCACCTTTGTTTGACGAAGCAGCTGATGTCGTCTCGCTGTGTCGGATCGGTCCTTCACTTTAAGCGTAACAGGACCTTTGTTCGGAATATGCAGATCCATCGCCATTGAAGCTTGACTACCACTCATCTTTTGATGCTCCAGACTTTCTCTGCTGACCTATTGGTTATAAAAAAAAGATCATTTCCAATTATAATTATTGAGCTAAAGGAAACTATTAGAATTTATGGATGTCTTCTGATTGCTTAACACATCTTAACACAAACATACAGGAATGTATGAAGTATAGCATAGTGCACGACTCAATTGGAACAGAATATGTACTTTGCTTTCGGATAAAGTTAGATTAAAGAATAGAAAGATCTATGACAAGAAATTAATGAAAAGTGGTTTATTTCGCATGAGGCGTGAAGATTGATCTATGTTGAAACGCATATGGTTTATATTGAGAAAACGAGAAGAATAGTTCAAGTCGCATGAAATTAAAGAAGAGTCTATATGGTGCAATATTTACTACTCATAAAATACACAAATTTAGTTAAGAAAAATTAAATAATAGATGAATAAAGTGCGAGAAACAGGATTAAAAATCAAGACGATTTTTGTTCTCAGTCATATTACCATAAAATTTATGAGAAGAAAATTTATGAGAAGAAAATATAACACTATATAATCTCATCGTTCTTCTCGTTTTCTCGATATAAATCTTACTTTGTATGCGTTCCGACATAGACCCATCTTTATGCCTCACGCGAAATAGATCGCTTTTCATTAATTTCTTGATATAGATCTTTCTTTATGTTTTTTCCGATATAGCACTTTCTACGGTCAAGCGTCAATATATAGTTTTTTCGCTTGTATTGAAGGAAAAAAGCAAAAATGCCAGTTACCTAATATCCTCCAATCTCATTTATAGTTGTAGCAATCAGTAACATGTAATATGTAATTGTTACTAAAAAACGCACAAGAGGCTGTTCTTTTTCTATACCTCAAGACTAAACTTCTTGCATTGTTCATCTTTTGTGTTTTTTTCTCTCCAATGTGAAAAGAAAAAGAACAAAGATGAATTCTGCTAGAAGTTTAGTTCTAGAGTACGGAAAAAGAATAGGCTTAAGCTTACGCAATCGACTATAATAGTAGCCCTCAAATTGAGTACGAATGTGTAGTATTGTGTCGACGATTATGGTAAGTGGAACACTTGTGTCGTAACGTGCACGAAATGTGTCTAGTGGTTTTACAATTGGAAAGCATTCTACAAAATATATAAGTATTTATCTCCTTTCGTAATTAAAAAATCATATAAATCATATAAATCACATAAATATTAATAAATATTAATAAATGCCAACTATCAGTAATATAACATCAATGTTATAATTTCATACTCAACAATATAAATATAATATAACATTGTTGAGTCACACAATATTGAGTGTAAAATTGTAACATAAATGTAACTGTTAGTACTTATTGAAAAGTTGATTCATTAATTTTCATAATAAATTTTTTGGAATGTTTTAATATGCTTATTAACATTAAATTGACGATTAATATAATTTGTGTCTAAAAAGAACAATAAAATCAAAACAATATCAATTTAACGTCAATATTTATATTGACTGAATATATCATTTTTTGATCATGATAAAAATCTCGATCTCAGATGATCTAAGAATGATTTTATATATAAAGTTATTCTCTTAGATCATCTGAGATTTTTATCATGACCGAAAAATAATACGTAAATTTGGTCAATATGATGTCAAATTGATGTTATTTTGATTTTCTTGTTCTCCTTGGATGATATTATTTCTAGCTCCAGTTTATGATTGCATTTCTAAATCGAATCGCAGTTTATAAAATTAAAAAATCTGCAAATTTTAAAATGCATTTGCAAATTTTATATGAATATTATCAAGATCCGTTTCGACCGAAAATAGGATTCCTTTTAGTTAACTGATTTATTTTTATCAGTCTCACTTATAATCAATTGATTAAATTAGTCGCGAAAAATTGTGTAGATCTATACATTTTTCCTATAAATAGCTAAAGATCTATAAATATTTTTCTTTCGTAAGGCGTTTATTTTTCTATCTTGATTACCTGATGCGGACTGTAGCTTGGATTGTCGACCGAAAGAGCATGTCTTTGTAGCAACTCTGGATTAAGTAGCGAACAACCCGCGTATTTAGGCGATCTTCGACGCGGTGACTTCTTGTCAATTAATGTTGGTGCGCTCGGGCTCTTCTTTATGGAGTGCGCTATACCTTTCTCGCGCAGATCCTTTGAGAACTGCATAAACTCCGCCGTCAGCTGTTTCCTGGAGACTTCGTGCGTACTGGGACTCGGGCTGCGGTTTACCCTAAATAGGCCCAGCTGATGGTCCCATTTTGTTGTCTGGCTCGATGTCGACCTTCTGTTGCGTTGGCTTTTCGAACTCCTTATTGTTGATGCTTGGCTGTAGCGATAGCGAGCTGGAACCACCTTGGCCGCGCTATCGCGCGCTTCGAAAGTCATCACGCAGGCAGCTACCACAATGAAGCCTGGAATTATCGTTTGAATTATTATTTGTGTACCTGACATACAGGATATTCATCGTAACAGTCCGCATGATTTCTCAGACACTTCCGACAGTTAAAAAAAAGTTAAAAGATAAATATTCTATTTTATACAGACCATAACATAAAAGAATTAAAAAAAATTTTTTTTCATAAAAAAATCAAAATCATCTTAAATTTTTTCAATAGAACTATACAATTTTTTCCATAATATTGTAGGGGGTCTTCAAGACAAATACAAATCACTATCGAAATCTTTATCGATGTTTTATTGATTTTATTCATATTTAATATTAAATTTATAATATTATTTGTAGAGTTCGACCGAAACTTTTATCGAAACTGAAAACGAACACTCATTATCTGTCAGTTTCAACTGAAACTATATAGCTCTTTTAAATATTAATTTTAATATGTGTAATTGTTTCAATAATTAAATTAGTGAATTGATGTAAAGAAGAAGTACTTATGTTCTTTGGTCAAAATTGATATATAACCGAAATTTCGGTTTTCGATTTCGGTTGAAATTTAATTATTGTTTCGATATTATGATATTTATGAAGAAAAAATATACAATATATGGGCATGTTTATACATATGACCTTTATAGGAATCCTATTTTTTAATTTTTTAATTTTTGATTTCAGTTTCAGTAAAAGTTTTGGTCTAATTATTTGTAATAACAGAACTTATCTAACTAGAACACAGAACATAGAACATACATACATATATACATACTTATTTCTATACATGTATATATATATACTTATTAATACATGTATTAAAATATACAATAAAATTAATAAAAGTAAAATTTCGATAGTGATTTGAATTCGTCTTAAAAACTCTTACAATATTATGAAAAAAAAATTGTATGGTGCTATTTAAAAAATTTAAGGTGATTTTGATTTCCTTATAAAAAAAAATTGTTGTGTCGCATGTTGCCTGTATAAAACAGATGATACTCACCTTTTAACAGATGATACTCATCTTTTTTTTAACTGTCGGAAATGTCTGAAAAATCGTGTTGATCGTTACATTGAACACCTTGTATAACAGAACGTTGAATTTTACATTATGATGTATATTTACATATTATTATTGATTTCGCAATCGTTAATAATTGAACGTATGTTAATGTCAATGAAAGCTCTTAATCAAAATGCATAATAATATTGTATATGATTAAATAATTAAATTATTCAATAATGCAAAGTAGAACGACAGTATAATGTAACACGAGATTTAATTTCTTTGCAGTGACAATTATTTTTTAATTGCAACGCGTAATTTTTGTGTAATTTAATTATTTAATTTAATTATTGTGAAATTATCTTTTTTTTTTAGATTGTTAAAATTCGATATTGTTTAGGATTGAGAAAAATGCAAATTGGAAAAATGTGAATATTTATAAAATATGTTTTTTTAAAATATAAACATAATTAAATGTATATGGAAAAGATAAAATATACGTAGTACTTATATCTGAGACTGTTCGCCGATAACCGAGCGTGAGCCTCCATAGCTCAGGGGTTAGAGCACTGGTCTTGTAAACCAGGGGTCGAGAGTTCAAATCTCTCTGGGGGCAATCGTTATTTTTTTTTTACAGTTTTTATCGAGTGCTCTTGTTCAGTACTGCGCATTTTTCGCGTTTCGCCTGCAATTTTCTGCCCTACATCCGTTATATTATTTAATGCTTTTATTTTGTAGATATTTTCGATCTTTCTCTCTCTCTCTCTCTCTCTCTCTTTCTCTTGTTCTCTCGTATCTTCCTGTGTAAAACTGTATAGCTGTATAATTTTTTTCTTTTATAGCTCTACCTATGTTTATGCATTATATATATCAATATTTATTCATGTATCAATATAACTAAAAACACGAAAGATGCATTTATGAAATTAATATCTTTGTCATGGTATATTGTATTCAATATATTGTATCCATATATAGGATGATTCATTTCAACAGGCAAATATTTCGAAAATATGCAATTTTAAAAAAACATTCCAAATATAAGTTGCATATGATTAGAGCGGAACGTTACTTAGTATGTTCCTTTCTAACTATAATACAACTTAGATTTTTTGATAAAATTGCATATTTTCAAAATATTTTCTTATAAAGATTAAAATGAAGTATAATACCTTATGTTAATATATATTACAAAATCTTAAGTTAACCTCGGTGAAAAAAAAATCGTAAAAACGTTTTTAATTAAAAATGTATTCTAAAAAAGAAAAATAGAACTTTAAATTGGCGTTTGAATTTTCTCTTTATGACATTTTGTTTACTAATTTACACAAAATAAAAAAATATTTTTTTCAATATTTGATTATTTTTTAGTGTGTATGTACATATACAAAGAATTATAGTATAGAAGAATTATACATCTTGATTTAGAGAAAATATTAATTCTATTTAAAAAAATCAATTTACACAAAAAATCGAGGAAAGTTCAATTTTTGCATCTTATTATATCATGTTATGTAATGATTGTATCAATATATAACGTTATAACATTACGTACTATTATATGTATATATACCTCGAAGTTTATGTGCATTTTGCGACAGTACACCTATCTATTATCGCGCAGTTACCGTTTCAAGGAGATCAGTGTCGTGTAACTCGCTCGGTCAAACAAGTATATCGCGCTCGTAAATTGTGCAATGTGTGTTACTATTACCTCCCAGACCCATAACTACAGGACCAGCGTAGCTCAGATTATTCAGGTGAAACCCACGCGATTCGTTCTTCACTTTTATCGTGATATTACCTCTGATCTCTTGCGCCACCGACAACTGATCTGCATAATATCCTATTGAAGGAAACAAGAGAAACGTATTTATCCTCCATCATATATATATATATATATACAATGATAGACGAAGCTGAAGTTAGCAGCCAGACTTAGCAATCAGAACGCGGCAGCCAGGGGCGAATAGGGTGCTGAGGCCCTCGGGATTAAAAAATAATAAAATGGATTAAAAATGCATTGAAAGCAAGTCCTACACTTAAGATGATACAAAATGAGAATGATTGAAATATAAAAAAATTATTATTATAATAATGAAATTTTTATTAAATAATAATGAAATTAAATTAAACAAAAAACGTACTTATAAACTATTTAGCAGCCAGACCGTACGCATACTTGTAGAGACTTGAAAAAAATCATACGTACTCTCCAAGACGAGTACGAAACGATGAGACGATGATTTGCCCTGGGATGGCACTAATTCTTAATATAAAAATTAAATAACATTTGTAAATTATTTAGCAGCCAAATCATACGCGTAGAGACTTGAAAAAAATCACAGACACTTTCCAAAATAAGTACGAAAAGATGGCACGCCAATCTGCCCTGGGACGGCGTTATTGTTTATTTAAAAAATTAATTAACATTTATAAACTCTTTAGCAGCATTAATTTAGATTTGAAAAAAATCATACATATTCTCCAAGACGAGTGCGAAACGATGAGACGACGATTTGCCCGGGGATAGCACAAATTATTAATATAAAAATTAAATAACATTTGTCCTCGAGTATCTCGATTCATCATCGTTTTATATTCAATTTGAAGAAGCTTTGTGATTTTTTTCAAGTCTGTACGAGTATGCATACGGTCTGACTGCTAAATGGTTTATAAAGATTTAGTACATTTTTTATTTAATTTGATTTCATGATTATTATAATAATAATTTTTTATATAATAATAATAATAATTTTTTTATATTTCAACTTATTTTGTATTATCTTTAGTGTAGAACTTACTCTCAATGCATTTTATTACTTTTAATCCCGAGGGCTCCAGCGCCCTATTCGTCCCTGGCTGCCACGTTTTAGCTGCTAAGTCTGACTGCTAGCTTTAGCTTCGTCAATGATAGAACATAATGGAATGAGAAAAGATAGCAGAAAGTTATATATTTAAATGTTATAATATGATAATGTTATAATACTTTATGCTTAACACGTTAAAGATAGTAGATTAAAAAATTGTAAATTTAAATTAAAAATTAAATTTACATGTAAATTAAAAATTTAAATTTAAATTAATAAAATTAATTTTTAAATTAATTTTTGAAATGCTAAACAACTGTTTTACATTGAAGAAAGTCGCCTACATATTAAGAGAGAAAATATTCTCCAAGCAAATTTTATTCATCGTTTTTGCCTACGTCTTTTTAATAACAAATATCCAAAGATATTTTTTATATTTAAAAAAATAGCTAAATTTTCTGCAAAATTTCGTATTAAATTTGAATGTTGTGAGTTTTTCGATATTTCATTTAATTAAAACCTAAAAATGACTATTTGTGTTGATTGTTGATACAGTGAAATTGTTTTTAAAAATATAATAAATTTGAAATCTAAATTTTGTTCCATGCACGTAGGCATAAGCAGATTGCAAGCTTGCGCATAAAAAAGATCTCTCTTTGCAGTTCACATGTGTGATACGTTTTAATTTTACATTTTATATTAAAATGTATACACACAAGTTGTTCCAATTATTCTTTCTTTATTGTGAATTAATAATCCATTAAGTAAAAAAATTCTTTAACATTCTTTAAATATGAGGCATTAAGGACAATTCACGAAGAAAATTGATGTCATATTAACAGTATTATAGCCAACAGCAGTCTAATTGAATAACCTTATCAATTTAATAACAGTTTTAATGAAATAAATACACTATATTGTTTTAATAAAATATTATTTTATTAATATCGTTATAGATATAATATTTATTTCATTAATATCTTTATGAAATAAACAAGATTATTTTTAATTAGAATGCTGTTGAGCAATGCTGTTAATACAACATATTTTTTTCCACATGTAAAAATTACACATAAATAATTATGAACTACAAAGAATTGATCTGTAAGGCGGGGGAGGATTGATCTTTCCAAAGTGCTCTTTGCAAATCTCTCTAAACAGTTAGTGACTTATTGTCAGAGGCCAAAATGGAATAGCATTCAACTTAGACTAATGTTTAATTTATATAGTTCTACTCACCTATAGTCGCCATGCAAGCTCCTAAAAGCATTAGCAGTAGCCCAATTCCAAGAGCTTTGCAGGCGTGCCACAAGCACCGCGTTGTCACCTTGCCTCTCACCACCTGTTCGATTTAATGCCGTCGTTAACAGTTAATAAATCTGGACAATATAGTCCAGTTGTTTACTCAGTGGTAAACGTTCATATGTCCAGCGTTTTCATGGCGCCATTAAATATCGATTAGTACGATTTACGATGTATATTACGGTGTAATGGCATAGTAACGTTTTTCGGTGCTGGTAACCACGAGCGACGTATTCTTATGTATTTATCTAAATTATTGCATAGTAGTAGCATATAGTGCTAAGATAATTAATTTTGTTATAGTGCTAAGATAATTAATTTTGTTATAGACTAATTAGAAAAAAAAATTATTTCTACAAGTGTGTATCATTGAGAATGTAGTTTCTATGTAGATATATTTACAGAATTGTGTGCAGATATCATTAGCAGAGAGCGATATTATAGTAATCTGTTTCATCAGCAATAATACAATAATTGTATAGTTTACTACAATAATTGTAGTTTGCTTTTGTTCGCATGTAATCTGCGTATACTTCCGCTAAGGCGGATTCTGCGTCGGAAGTAATTTCTGCAGGCGAAA
>Ga0157364_1007618_pt1 | contig 11207 bp, 3 predicted proteins | sample AttsexASBM2_FD_111476 | JGI IMG/M metagenome (GOLD analysis project Ga0157364, IMG submission 111476) | Fungus gardens microbial communities from leaf cutter ant in Ribeirão Preto, State of São Paulo, Brazil - Atta sexdens ASBM2 | ecosystem: Host-associated > Fungi > Mycelium > Unclassified ...
AGACCTTTTGTGGAACTGAGCTTTGAAGAAACGAAATCTTATTTCGGTTTAATAATCTCAGTATAATCTTAAGATTTTTTTATGAGAAATATAACTTGGTTATGAAGAAAATATTTGTTCTACTAATTTTTTGGAATTATACTCTCTCCCTTTCTTTCTCTTCTCTTTCTTTTTAACTGACGATAATCTCGTTGGAAACAGTAAGTGATTCTTAATTTTTAATTGAATTTCAAGAAATCGCTATCGCCGCCGGCTCAACGATATTACTTTCAACTTATCACGACTCAATACGCGCATGACTCATTCATATTTTTTGTGAATGCATTTTTAATCTCCAGCCAGTATGAATCACAATGCGAACATTCGGTTCGTTCATTGCCGCTCGGAAAATGATGAGATTGAATGAGACTGTCTGAGAAGAGAACACGTCGAGCAGAAATAATCTAGACCTCGATATCAGCGGAGGATGCAGTGGTGATAAGAAACGCGCGTGGGTCTCTCTCGGCGTCGCGCAGCGCACAGCGCTTTGTTCCTGTCGGAAAATAATGATTCAATATTCATCTTTGATCGCACAAATCAAATTAAACTTGTCAACTTTTATGTATGGGATAATCCTAGGACATTAGCCCTACATCACTCACGTGGGTTTTTTTTTTAAATGAAATTATTCGCGTGGGGTGTTTCTAACACTTTAACATTATGTCTCAATTATTTCCATTGTTCTCTTTGACAATTAAGATTGATAATATTTTATGCATTCTTTAGATAAAGATAAATTTCTTTTTAAATTGTAAAGCAATTTGCTAAATATAATGTATAAATAGCATTCATACATTTTATAAGGTTGAAATATTCTGGACACTCCTACGTGAGTAATGAAAGGTTAAAGACTCGCAAGAGCGTAAAATGTACAGAAAAATATCTTTATAAGGTAAAAAAATTGTTCTTGTATATGATATTGATATAATACAGTTTACGTACTGAGCAGTGACAACATCGTTGCATGCATGATTACTCGATAGATCATGCACACAAGGCAAGAAAATTAGCATACTTTACCCCTTACTTAAGATTGTCTAGATATATGAACAGCGAAAAAAAAAGACCAAATGGCCGTCGCGAAAAGAATTAAGTCTTTCAAAGCCTTTCATATAATTACAGTACGAAAGCTGCGAAGAACTTATTTCTCATATTTTTAAACAAATTTCATTCATATATTTTCATAGCTTTCAGTTCTTTCTCGAGGAACGCGTTTTTATAAGTACAAACGAGTAAGAATTCATCTTTGTTACATTAATTTTATTCGTGAGCACAATAAAAAAACATTTCGTTGTGTTAAAACCAGTCTTCATTAAAATTTTTATGTTGAATTTTTAACGCACACAAGTCCAAGTATTAATTTAATATAATGTGAAATTATTTGAACATTTCGTGTTAAGCTAATATTCAATATTTTTTAGTGTTAAAATAACACAATTTATGAATAAATACATAATGAACATACAAACAGCCTTTTAAAACCTTGTAAATTCTCTAAAGTAAATAAATAAAAAAAGTAAGTAAATAAATAAAATGTATTAATTTAACATATAAATGTTAATTTTTACTGTAGAAATATGCTTCACAATTTGCTTGCAAATTGTCACAAATTGGTATATTTTTTATATTAATTCTTTACATATTAACAAATATGTCGTGCTTTTGTTTTATGTATTATTTGCTTCATTGATACTGTTATTGAATTAATTAGCAAGATTATTTTCAATTAAAACTACTATTGGCTAATGTTGTTGATGCAACATCATACTTTTCCGTATAGTTTTGAGACAATCGAGCAATCCATCTTGTTAAGCAAGAGAAACAAAAATTGAGACTTATTAAATTATAAATCTCAAATTCACGTTATCCGTATCTCTTGATTTTTAGAGCACGCCGGCGTGTGTGCGTGTGCGAATGTGTAGAAAAATCTATTCAATCCGCGAGGTCTGCCGCTGCTTTAATCAACGCGGACACGTTCTATCTCGCTCTCATTGTGCATTTCACTCTCGCACGTGAGTAAGTACGCAGCCGTAAGTAAGTACGCGCTCTCGAGAGTTCGGGTATTTATAGAGATTCGTCGCGACGCGTGGGTGGGGCAGGTTCTTTCCCTTTGCAGTTCGCGGCCACGCGGCCACGCACGCTGCGTGCCCGAAGAAAAGGCCAGACAAGCGTCTACAGGGTGTCACGCGCAAACATGGAATTCGTTAAGCGTGGTTTACACAGGGCGACTTTTATTCGCTAGAAGCCGCGTCTAGTGACGCCATAGCGAATTCGCTATTAAAAACTTCTTCTAGACGAGCGTGATTTATATGGGGCGACTTTTATTCGCTAGAAGCCGCGTCTAGTGACGTCATAGCAAATTCATTACTAAAAACTTCTTCTAGACGTGGGTTTGTTCTTATAGCGTATAGTCGCAGCGAATACCGCTTTCGACGCTTATCGCTAGCTTGTCGCTGGCTTATCGCTAATTTCTTGCTGCTGCAGAGCGAATTTTTAAATCGTCAGCGTGAAAAGACGTGAAGAATTTTTCCGAAACGCCTCGGCTACTCAGACCATAAGTATCAGAGAATAATCACGTTATCGAATGACATACTTCGAGCCGCTGTTGTGCTTTGTGACCAACTATTCGCTTGATCACTAGCGACCACTTAACGTTACGACTTCAAAATTTTAGAAGCTAGCAAATAAAAACCAAGTGTACAAGAAGCTTTCATCGAATTCGCGGACAAATTAAGAAGCTTGCTTCAAGCGAATAGCAGCAGAGTCAAGAGAATTCGTTGGCGAATTAATGACGTCAAATAGACGCGGCTTCTAGCGAATAAAAAGGCGCCTCGTGTAAATCACGCTTTACATTCACAGCGAGGGGTAACTGACGTTACTCATTGACAAAATTGTGTACACCAATGCCTATTAATGTCCAAGTAATGTCCCATTTAATGTCTTGATAATGCCCAATAATGTCCTAATAATAGCCTCGTACCACTTTTTATATAATACACAATTCTCTTATAAGTAATGCTCAGTAATGCCCCAAATTTGTACACCGCAATGCCCTCACCGATTTATCCCTCGATTCAAAGTGTTCAGTAATGTACATTGGGCAATCACTATTTCCTCTTTTAGCGTATGCTCATTATAATATCAAGATCGTTATACATTATTTGCTACCGGAATTGTCACGCTGTGTTGCGATTAAACTTGCTCGCATGATATATTTGCTAAGAAAAATAAATTCATGATAAATACATATTTGACTACACATACTTTATAAGTGCTACTAAAAAAGACAAATATCACGCGTTGTAAGATTATGAGAGCCTTGTCACGAGAATAAATGATCGCTGCATGTCTCGTTCAAGATACCTTGTACTTGGTGCAAAAATATTCATCCTCATGACAAACAAGGAATTACCATGTGCACGATTATTTCATGACACATCAAAATAATTTTCCTTCCGTGCATCTTTGAAATAACTTATTTAATTCTTGCAACGTTTTTGGATATTACAAATTAATACGCGGAATAACATGTATTTTTATGAAATAAATAAAATAAAATTATCATTAATGGAATATTTATGATGTATGTAGACCACAATTTCTCTTTGATATAGTGACCTATTAAATATTATACAAAAAAAAAAAAAGAAATACCATATGTGTATATGTTGTGCGTTATGCATGAAATGTATAACACACACATTAAATTTCTCCGGAGAAATCGGGGGACTCGAATCGGAAATTGAAGAAGCTGAATCCCGATTTTCCAAATTTATATTTATAAAATATGAAAACTACAATAACGCTACAATAAAACAAGTGTTTCTGAAAAAAATCTATCTTTCACAAAGCAGATTCATTAAAGTTCTCAGATCTTTTTTAACATTTTCAGATCTTTTTCTGTGATACAAAAAACCTATTAAAACATAATACATGGCCCAGATTTTTAGAATTCATCTTATCAATGTTATCGTCAAATTTAAAGTGATCTTAATAAAATAAAAGTAATAATTAATAAAATAAAGAAAGTAGAACGAAATGTCATGAACTACACTATTAAATTCATTATACCCACAATTTGAGTTATCTATTTTTAATTATATCTGTAGGTCGCCACTGTTTCTATCCAATACGCCGTTAACTAAAATCGAGAGAAAGGATTTTATTAATTTAACGAGCCACTAGTATTTTACCTTTAACAAATGATTTGTAGATATAAAAATTTGTAGATATAACAACAAATTATATTGTTATTTTAATTTGTTATATAATTGATTGATGCTTATCTGCTATTCCAACCAATTAGTAATAGAAGTAATTATATAAAACCTAATCTATTTTTTTCTAGATTTTTATTTGCTAGCAGTACTGATTACTTCGATTTATATCGCAAATCGTGTATTATTACATTAACGAATAATGAGAAATTATTTGCAGTAACTGATCGATTCGTTTTCCTTACCAAAGCAAATCACAATTTGTTATCCCTTTTTTTATTCCTATAACAAACTCATTTCTCTCAGTTGAAATTAAACAATTTAACTCAAGAAAATGTATTAAATTTGACTCAAATTTAGTTTATTATTTATTAAATATGTTAATATGAATTTGAAACTACAGAAATGGATTTACATATTTTGATACAGATGGAAGTTAAAAATAACAAAATGTTAATTAATTCAAACGATTGAATTACCATTTCTTCTTTGATATCTAACAATGTAGATACCTTAGCATTTACACAATCATGGAAACCATTCTCACACTGTTTTCGTACTCTGTAAAATTCCGCGAACAACTGAGATGTGAAGCGTGTAATCATGCAAACATCTTCGGTCAACCGTACAAGATAATAGTCACCAGTTGTCCATGAAATGTGGGAACTGTGAACATTTTAAATTTTGGACTGGAATAATTCGTGACCTGTATAGAAGCTGGAAATTGCCAACGGATTTTTCATCAACGAATTATTCTCTCAATTCAATAAATTTATAAAATAAAATTTATAAAATAAAATCTTTCCTCCGGTTGGTTTATCCATTCATAAAAAAAGTGGAAAGTGTCCTACACGTTTTAATTAAATTTGATCTAAATTATTTATTTGAGTTAAATAAAATTTTCGTTTTTATTTGATATAAATATTTCAGTTAAATTGATTTAAAGCTAAAAAGAAATTAAACTAAATTAATGTATGTATTTTACTAAATAAATGGAATTTTTGGCAAACAAAGAAAAGAGAAATTAAAGATGGCAAAATTATAACAATAAAATTAACAAGATGTCTTCATTCGATAAAGATTGATAAAATTCATTCGAAAATGATTGATAAAATGAAATACATATATTTTCGTCTCAAAATGACTTCAAAAATGTCATTAGTAGATATATCGAATCTGAAACACCGTGTATATCAATATTTCATTTTATGATCTTTGTCGAATGAAGACATCTTATTGATTTTATTACTGTAATTTTGACATATTTAATTTCTCTTTTCTTTGTCAAAATAAATTCAATTTATTTATTTTATACTCTTGTATGTATGTGTGTGTGTAATTTCACACAATATCGTATACGTATAAAGCATATCGTAGAAGCAATAGAAGATCTATAAAAATTAAAATTTTAAACAAGTTAAAATCCCATATAATCCCAAAACGAATTTTACGTAACTTACACATGATGTTTTAATATAAATATTATATACATATATATATATATATATATATGTATATATATATATGATATAAAAGATAAAATTATTGCAAATCACATTATCAGAAAGTCAGGATGATTTCCTCGGATTTCGAGCGAAAGTAATGCAATGCCGGGAAAAGCAAATAATAACGGTGTTGTCTGGAATTCGCCAAACCGGACAAACCCGTTTAGGTGGTAGTGTCAAGCTAGGACCCGATCACCCCGGTTAACCCTTTTGCCACGATACAATTCAATCGAAAAATGCTTGAATCATACATAATAGATTATTATAAATGCACAAAGACATTGCTCGTTAATTAAATGTCGAAATACACGTTGCTTTTCAAAAATCAAAAGATTCGTTGTAATTTATTCTCTTAAAATCAACGTTATAATCGATAATTAAAAGGCAAAACCTATTTCAAAATTAATTGCGAGAATGTAATTGATTATTTTACAAGTCATGATATGTCGATATTTAATTCTTGACTGAGATAGCTCAATTTTTCTGTCTAAATATTATCTAATGTATATTTCTCTTGAACGATCTTCTACTTCATCTTGTTTCCATTAAAACACACATTAAGACATTTTCTGTATAAGGGAAATTGATTTAAAAAATACGTCGGAAATACAGCACTTTTAATTAAGAACTTAATAATAAGAGCAATAACCGGTCAAATAAATTCTAAAGTTGAAAACAGTTTTCGTTGCGCGATCATAATTATGCTATAAATAAGTCGTTACTGTTCGCTACTTCCTCATGCCTTTTCTTTACGGTAAATTTAAATCACGTCACGCGTTTCTATAAGAGTTTCCACTTGGTGCACTTTGTCATTAAAAAGAATTTATGACGGTACAGTTAGGAGCGATCAGCGGTTTCCTCTACAAGCTATGAAAGAAGATATAAAACGTATCGAAACTTCTTCGACGATATTTCCTCAAGAATGTTATAAGTGTTATCAAAATTTTGTTGATAAGTATTATCAAACTTTTTATACGAGTACGGATAGAAATTTCGTGTATTAGTACACAATTTCTATATTTGTTAAAATTCTATTAACTGTTATTTTTCATACTAAACAGTTAGATTAATAAAGTCATATTAACAAAATGAAATCCCTTTTGTGGTAACTCATGTCCGATTACAAGATGGACTCCACGTTTACTCGACTAATCTCCATTAGAAAATTTCGCGAAGCGCGTTTCCGTTAGTCGATTATGCGTTTCAGCGAAAAATGATGAATAACCATCTTTAGCTCATAGAAATCTCGCGACATAGTCTTGCGTGTATCTCGGTAATTTCACGATTTCTGACACATTCCTGAAACGTTTCATTTCCGGATAGCCTTCCTATCTCGCCAGAAAACGGGAAAAACGCCGGAAAGACCAAATAATTAGAGACAAACATAAAACGTTGAAGAATACGTAGTGTGGTAAATCGAGAAGAACTCACTCACAATAATGAACAATTTATATTTGCAATTATTTTAAAAAATGTTTTATGTAAAAAACATAAATATATATAATTTAAAATATATATAAAATATGTCTATATATATTTTTCTTTCTTTTGTACAAACTCTACCCATATGAAAACAAAAAATAAAAAAGAATAAATAAAAAATATTTATAAAAATAACTTTTACATTTTATATTGTTTTTCCTTACAAAAAGTAAAATTGTGATTGACATTTTATAACGTTCTATTTATACTCATATACTATAATAACTTTTCTATATACAATTATTACTTTTATATAATTATATAACATATGGACATTTTCTTTCATTTTTTTAAACACGAAACACGAAAGAAAAATGAAAATTATCTTTTTAATCTTTCTCTCGTATTATTTTTTTATACGTACAAACAGAAATTATACACAACAAAACAAAAACATATATGAAGATATTTTATGTAGAATTATATATATTCTTTTATAAAAGATGTTTTACACCGGGTACTTAATTCAAGTCTAATATAGAGCATCAGCACTCTTGCAGAGAAAGTACATCTTTATAAGAATAACATATTATAATAGTAACAACTTCCTTGGAAATAAATAGCGGAAAGATCAAGTTCAAATAATAATCGAGAAAAGCTTCCATCGAAGTTCATTTGCACACAAAAGAAAAAACATGAATTGGTTCTCGCTCGTCATGTTGTCGCGCTCTCTTCCGGTTCACCTACGCGGATCATTATTGCGGACAAAATGGAAGGAAAATAAAATGTACAGTAAGAGAGAAAATCCGTGAAGGTTACACGTTAGTGTTGCACGTTACTTTCTCCAGCGCGAAATCGGAAATCGCTGGTGTTATTTCCGAAATCGCAATATACGTATGTATACGGCGGATGACGTAAGTGCTCATGATTGTATCTCTGTTTCTGTCCCACCTTCACCACCTGCTTCCCTCTCCCACCTCCCCCAATGACTGTCTTCATACTATCGATTCCACGGTACTGGATGCGTTGGGGGACCGAATTAATTCGTCAGGGTCAGTACTGGCTGCCTGGTTAAGAGGTAAATCGGACAATCAATAGTTCGGAGCATTTGTCTTCGTGATTTAGCTAAAAGTCGTTCTCTCGACGGATTCTTTCGGGAAGAATTATTATTAGTATTACGTGAAAAGTAAAAGAGAGAAATTTTATATTCGCGACCGACTGCTATAATTTTACGTTGTATTTTACAGTTAAGTATCTTTTTTCGATTATTTTGAAATGTCAAGCTTAGTATATCGATATCGATTTGTTCGACATCCTGTTGATCGCGATTCAATAGATTTCAGCGGATGAAAAAAATTGTATTGTATCAAAATAATTATGGGAATAAATAGAGAACTTAAACATAATAAACAATGCTGCAAAAAAATTGCCTAATCATATTTTAATCTAATCATTGATAGAAATGGTCATGAAAAAGTATTCATTTCTATGATTAGATAGATTATCTCGGTTTACTCTTCACCTTTTTTAAATTCTTAGAACTACAGAAAGATAAATTAGTAGAATAGAGATTAAAGTTAAACTACATTGGTAAAAACGGGCATGAAAAAAATTTCTGATTGAAAATGAACGAACCAGAACAGAAGAATCTATAATATCATATCAATTAGAATTCTGGTTCTCTCAATTAGAATTATAATAGATTCAACTAGAAAATTCTGATTTGTTCATTTTCATCTAGAATTCCAATTATCTTCCGCTAACCAGGTGGAAAAAATCAATACGACAAACCATACGGGGTACCTCATTCCATGCTATATTTCACCATAAGTGTACACCATAAGTACTAATTTAGTATAACTGGCAACGTCGCAACTAGTCCAGTTACACGAAATGGCAACTTATTTTTTTTTTAAGTTATAGAAGTTTATATCTTGTTGGGATATGTCATACTCCCACCTAGTTCACCGAAGGTTAAAGCAATCATACTCTTTCCAATTATGTAGAAACGAACATTAATACATAGAAAAATTTTACTGAAGTCTAGGAATTTAGTTGAAGATTTAAAAATAATTTGGTTATCAAAATAATTATGTAGGACGCTCAAGCTGTTTGCTCAAATTGTCAAAACTTTTTACAAAATTGCTTTTTATGCTTGAGTTTTCTACATATAATTATTTTGATACGATTAATTTTGGTAAAATTATTTTTAGATATGTATCAATAAAAAATTTTAGATACCTACTCGAGTAAAATCATTCCGTGTAACACAATGTCCGCTAACAGATTTAAATGATACCCCAAATATCTATCGAGTTACAATTGATGGAGTTCGATTAGCAGCGTAATTTCCGTTATCAATTGGTAAAATTGACACGCGGTTCAAGGTATGCACATATCACGTATCAATCATCAATGTGTCGTACACCTTCTCTCGTGAATCACGATACAAGACGCGTACGTGTTTAACCGCTAGTTGCTACTCCTATGTACAAGACGGGCGTGCCTCGTGGTATCTTTATGGAGGAAAAGAGAAAGAATCTTCTTTAGAAACGAATAAAGAAAAAAGAAAAAATTTATACTAAACATCGAAAACAAAAAATTACTGAATTTTATTTATTTGTTCAAATAATACTGACACACATTTACTAAATGTAAACAAATATTTATTTAATTTAAATATATTTTTATTTTGAATAAATATTTTACTTACTGTAAATCAATATTTCATTAGTATTATTTAAACAAATATTTTTGATGTTTAGTATAAATTTTTTCTTTTTTCTTTATTCTTTTCTAAAGAAGATTCTCTCTTTCTCTTTTCCTCCAGTTTTCAGTGCGCACATTATAACACATATTAAATAAATGTAAATATACATTATTACAATTTTTGCATAAATTTACTGTTAAAAAATCATTAAATTTAATGTAAAATTTATAAACATAAAAAAAATGACATATATTCATATAAAGAAATGAAATAAGGCATAGCTAAAATTTTTATGTTAAACAAAAGAAAATATTAATTCTGTGTGCTAAACTAAAAGACAAACATTTATCAAATAAAAATTGCAACAACTAAATAAAATTAATTGAAAAAATTCATTCCAAATTCTCAATCGTTGGTTGTCCAGAAATTTTCGGATACTTATAGTTAAAACGATCGTATCTACGATAATTGAAGGATCGAAAGAACGAAATGAGAGGCACAATTATTATTCGAATATTATTCGAATACCACCATATGGATTTCGGCAGCGGAGTATATCAAGAAAGTAACGGGGATGAGCGAAAATTATGGCGCGTGGAATGCGCGAATGAATTATTAATAGAGAGACCAAAGGCACAGGGATATCATTGGCAAGCAAAGAGCGAATCGATTTATGCGCACAGAACGCGAACGTGCGTAAGAATTTTTCTGAGAAATTTAAGCGCGCGTGCAACTCTTAATCCATTTATAGGGCTTTTAAATGTTCGCAATTCCTCGAGTCTTATCACCTGTGTTATATCATTCACCGAAATCCGTGACATTGAGAAGTCATCAGTTTCGCTCTTTTTCAAATAAAATTTGAAAATAAATATTTCACATTACTTTTCTATGTTCTTATAACTCAAGTTAAGCTCAATGCATACCTAATCAGGAGATACGGTAATGTCTCGGCGCTAAGCCAAGCGCAATGATAGAAAAGCACAAGCAATAGAACGATAAATAAGGCGATAAACAGATTTCAACACGTTAGAAATCATCATGAATACTAAAATATTTCTTGTTTCTGATAGGTTATTAAATCTGTTATTCCCTGTGTTATTCCTATTACCTTTTCAATTATCTCAGACTTTAAGCTGCTGGTTTTATATTTGTCGAGAATGTTTTTTTTTTTAAAGCAGACCTAAGACTAAAACTTTTTATAGCGGTGCGGAATATTCGATTGTCCAACGACACAACGTATATTCTATATCCAGCGTCAGTTATAGACTACCTTTTTTGAAATACAGATATCTCTCTCTCTCTCTCTCTCTCTCT
>Ga0157364_1007619_pt1 | contig 11206 bp, 5 predicted proteins | sample AttsexASBM2_FD_111476 | JGI IMG/M metagenome (GOLD analysis project Ga0157364, IMG submission 111476) | Fungus gardens microbial communities from leaf cutter ant in Ribeirão Preto, State of São Paulo, Brazil - Atta sexdens ASBM2 | ecosystem: Host-associated > Fungi > Mycelium > Unclassified ...
CACGCACGCACGCACGCACGCACGCACGCACGCATGCACGCACGTAATAGTCGTTCATTAAATGACAAAGAGATATATATAACGGATGGTATTGAAATTAAATAAAAGAGATCTGTCGAAAAATATGATGAAGAGTTTCAATCTTAATCATTTTTATGTCTTGTTTTCATTTTGCTAAAAATCTCGAAAAATCTCGGAAAAATATTATATTTTCATCGTTTTTGCTTCATTTTTAATACAGAAAAGATTGACTTGAAACTGTTCATATTCTGACTGTATCATATTCGCGTATAATTTGAAATAAAAACCTTACGCGATGCGCGTTTTACAATTTGATCGGAATTTTGAGTATATTGGATAAAATAATTAAACGTTTGGAATTTGTTTCAGCTAAAAATGAAATTATTGGATAAATAATTTCTTCTGGAACTCGATTAATTTTAGGTAAAAAAAGAGAAAGTCGTAACAAATGCAATTATTTTCATTTCGGTTTGATCGTAGACGTGATTCACTCTTGCTCTTTTTTCGTAGATAAAAAGATTAATATGCAAAATTAATACGCAGTTCCATATACATTTCCTACACGCATACAAGTGCATGAATATTTATTATTTTAGTTTTCTACACACATATAATTAAAAAATGTATTAAAAACCGATCTATTTGTAAATCGTCCAGAATAACCCTAAGCCCCGACGATATGCTTCCGTCGTCAACATCCTCAATTGTTGCGCATATTTTAGAATCGTCGATTGGTCGGTTCTTCCCACGATCGTGATTTTCGCGAATTTTCCGCGCTGCGCATAAATGAGAAAAACATAGTGTAAGTCACGCCTTGATAACTACGAGTCGCGAGTCGCGATAAAAAAAGAGAATTATTATCGATATTTCTGGCGATAATATATAGTGACGACGGAATTAGGTATAGTCGTAAAATTTCATGAGAGACAACGCAAACGCGAAGAAGGGAACAATCAGTCCTCGCGTTGCGGAATCTCTGCATTTCTTCACGACGGGATTTTCTGAAAAGTGATAGACTGCCATTGATTGAATCATTCTAAATTGGGCTCTTAGGCCGATATTCATAATCGGTTCTTCTATTTTAGTTTAAAACTAAACTACTCTCAAGTAGAGTCTTAAGATCACAGTTGTTACAAATTCCTCATTTTAAAATTTCATAATTTTTCTCCGATTTCCAAAAAAAAATTTCATTCATGAAGCTAACGATTTTTTTTACATTCTAGCAGGTTTGAGTGTCTTATCTAAAAATGTTGTCTGACAAAATTATTGTCAGTATTTAGCTAAATTTTTGGATATTTTAGCAAAATCATTCTCTCCATGTGCTTTTCAACATTTCAAAATTTTTTTGTGTTTTTATTCTGATTTGGAAATCATTTTAAATGTATCTTGTTGAGAGGAGATCAATTTAACATAGCAGTGTAAATTACTATTAATATTGCTGCATTTTTATTTGTTAAATTGAACTTAATATTCGAGAACTGTGTGTAGATGTGATATATATATATATATGTATATTAAACTTCTTTGAAACCAACTATTTTAACTTTTCAGAAAATTTTGCAAAATTCCCTGACTTCTTCCTGATTTCCAATTTTATAATAATCCTGATTGAAAGATGTCATATGCTATAATCACAGAGCGATATTAATATTTTAATATTTTACTTAAAATGGTCTTCAAATAAGAACGCATTATAAATACCGTAAATATTTGTAAATTCGTTCTTTTTAACGAATTTCTGTCCATATCGAGTGGTTCTTCGTGCGACAAGTTCGACAATTGTTCCGAGAGTCCGAGAGAATGAGATATTCTTTTTGCGCACGATTATTGCATGTTCTTTCTCTCTCGTTCAACATTACTCGTGTCGGCTTTGCGTTGCAAAAGATAGTCACGTTGAATGTCGCCCAGCAGCGTCACCTCCTTATACGGGGTGCCGAGAAACTACGTATGCGAGAAACTACGAAAGGGTTGCGTGGAAGATTTAAAAATGCAAAAGATATATTTCTTCACTTCTCGCACGTCAAAAGCCGTAAAAATCTTAGATACATACTGAATTTTCGCAAAATTTTATACAAACTACAACAGTAGGCTAATATGTTGAAATATACTGGGTTCGTGCCGCAAAAGATTTAAATTTAATAAATGTATATTAAAATTTAAATCTTCTGCGTTTCAATTTTCCTTCAAAATTAGCACGAACTTTCCGGACAACCCAATATAATATCAAAGGTTTAGAAAGCGTAACAGAAGATATTCGATTAGAAGAAAAAAAACCTATCGAAAATTGGAAAATTTTCGAATTTTCTCGTATGTCGCTCTATACAAGCTTCGATAACGTGAAAATGAATTGTAAATGATTAAAAAGTATAATTATTTTGAGGAGTCATTTTGACATCATGATAACTTATCGTTCCGCTTAAGTATCTCCATTTCTTGATATTGCATAGTTTTTATAATCAAATATAATTACTTGAGGAAAATAAAAAAATGTATGCGTTGGAATGAAATTGTGAATATGACAACGTTTCTAATCGGTTGTATCTTCATCTTTTATTTTAGACGATAGAAACTCCTTTTTTCAGCTTTTTTCCTTTAATCGATGCGTATCTCTCTGTCTAAAAAAAACGTCAAATGTGGTCGTAAATGTGGAAAGTATATTTCCACGGTGAGAACGGGAAATATCGAATCGCTAACGGGAAACGCATATTGCTGCTTGACGGCGATGCATAAAACGCATCCGTCGCAGCGTGTTCGCGAGGAGCGCAAAAGTTTCTGATACAATCACCTCCTACTGCTAAACGACAGAAACGAAACAACGCAAGTCGAGTTTTACGCATACTGGTACTTTCGGTACATGTAGATGTTTCGCTTGTCACGTGGCGCTATTCGCGTATGACGCATAATGTATGGAAGCATTCGTGTTAACGCGGCTAACTTCATTTTGCTCTTTATACGAGATCGCCCTGAACTTCGCGGAAGTCTGAAATCTGTTTTAGCTTCGAGTAAATGAGAAATTCGAGGTTGAGTGTCTCGCATAAAATTGTGTACACAGTTATAAGGAAATAAAAACGGCTTTGCGTCGATATCGTCAAAATATCATATAAAAATTCTGTATGGAATTTTTTTCGAATTTTTGCTTCTACTTTAAACCTTAGTTTCAGGACGTCTACGTATGTAGACTTTAGAGATTTATAATAGGTTCTAATCTAATGAATTGAGCTCCTACGTTGAGCCTGTAAATGGCAGTTATTAGAAAATTTCCTATTTTAGATTCAAAAGAAGTTTTCTAAATAGAAGCTGTAGATCAAATAATAAAAGAGATCTTATTTGATTGTTCATGTATCAAAACAGGTTTATAAGATTTAATTGAGGTTGAAAGAGATTCAAAATAGGACTAAAATTTCTCTATATGTAGACTTATTTAAGTCTACAAATATATATTATAGCTATCGGACGAATCTGCAGTAATTTAATAAAAATGATAGTTGTACTGCAACGCGCGTTCCTCGAGAATAGCAACTATATGCGCAATTAAAGTTTCGAATTATATGAACTGCGCTTGTTAAATCTCTGTCTGACTGTCTGTCGCACGTTTTACATCAATAAGAAATGGATCATGCTGTCTCTCTCTCTCTCTCTCTCTCTCTCTCTGTCTCTTTTTCCTTGAGTCGAATAACATAATCCTTTTCCCGCAAACGCGCGCTTTTTGTATTATACAACGAATGTAATTCGATAAAGAGAACGTCGCTACGAATTCCAAAGTTCATAGAATTACGGGTCGACAGAAATAGGCTTAGCACGGCCGTGCGATTGAATGCGATCCGAAATTTTTCTATATCGGTCGCAGGTATAATATTGATTATTTATGATCCACGCTATCCCCTTTAAGGTGGTTCATCCTTGTCCCCGTCCGCCGTACCGCCCCGCGTTGCCACCACTACCACCAGTCCCTGTCTATACTCTATACCGGCGGCGTTCCCGCCGCTTCTCCCGCGCGCGCCATCCCCCTTCGTCGTCTCCTTCCTTTCATCCCTCCCTCTCGCTCTCTCACACGCCCATGCGCGCACATACATACAGGGCGAGTAACACACGCACAGAATATCACACGTATACACATTCGTACATATGCACACGTTCTCTCTCGCTCTCTCTCTCGTATTATCCCCCTACTGGCTCTCTATTCCTGCGTGTAACGACTCAATGGCGCTGCCACACCCTTGCGCCATCCAGTAATCAGTGCTATTGTTTTATAGTTCCTCTTCTGCTATTGCTTCTCGATACTAGGAAAGGCGACCCATCGATCCCCGAGTCGGTTCGGGAACGCCGCGGTCGCGTCGCTTCGACTCGCCTTGCCCTGCCTCACCGCGTCAGCCTCGCCTCGCCTCGCTTCGCCTCGCCTCGCCTCGCCTTGCTTCGCCTCGCCTCGCCTCGCCTCGCCTCGTCTTGCCTTGCCTCGCCTCGCCTCGCCTCGCCTCGCCTCGCCTCGCCTTGCCGCGCCTCGTCTCGCGTCGCACCAAAGCGAGAGCCAAGCTGAGCCGAGCCGAGCGAAGCGGTATCGAGGTTCTTTACGGGCCGATCAAAGCCCGTATTCGCTCACCACGCATTTCGAGATAAACGTGGCCGAAGACTCCAGATACGTTTTAACACCCGCATTTAAGTGCTATTTGAATCTGATCGCACACGTACGTACGGATGCGTTTTAGAGATTCTTGGCCCCGTTGCCTATATTAAAACAAACTATCCTAAAGTAGAGAGATATTCGTGTAGATTTCATCGCAAAACGATTGCTCTCCGAACGCAGAGATCGCGGATGCATCCAAACTCCCTCTCGCAGCAGCTTTCGACGAGGCACGCTCGATTACATGTAAACGTATCCAACGTGGACATATAGGGCTTTAATATTCTCGTCAGTGCGACGCAACGCTCGCACCAGAAGAACGAGTGTTCAGGGCGCGGTCCTCTGGCGATCCTCGCTCCTCGAAAATCAAGTTTCGTCGTTAGTTTACGTACGAAAAATAATGCACGAGGTCGATTATGTGTCTTTAAAACAAATGAAAATTACAAAAGTGAGCAAATTCGCTAGATGTTGACTACACATATACACACACAATGAAATTATAAATATTCCAGTAAAATTGCTCTTTTGCAATTTTTATCTCGAGTTTTAAATTATACAATCGACCTCCTAAATCGAGCTCACGCGCGGTTTAGAACGACACGAATCTGAAGGCGATTCGAGAAGGATGCAAGAATTAATCGTTGAACACGTCGGACTAACGAGAGAATTGGATCTACGGTATTTTTTCTTGCTGGATTCCTTGCGTTTAATAAAACATAAAAATTATATCACGCGTAGAACGCAGAATTTCCAGTAATTCACTAAAAACAATCCAGTAGGAAAAATGAACCGTGTGCCATACAAAGAACGATTTTGCTCGAGTATCTAAAAATTTAGCTAGATACAGATTTGACAATAATTTTCTTGAATCATTGAAATAATTATGTAAGAGATTCAAACATAATGAGTAATGCTACAAAAAAAAATTGGCATTCTAACAATCAGCGCTTGAGCGTCCTAATAATTATTTTAATAATTTAATAGTTCAACGTTATAATTATTTTAATAAACCAATTTATTTTCACATTTGTATCTCTCTAGCTACATTTTTAGATATCTTAGTGGAACCGTTCTTTTTGTATAAGTTTTACTCGCAAATCTTCCATCTTTCCATATATATGTTGCCTTCGAATTATTAGGCGCGATGTAATTGATAAGCGAACGTCTCGTCGCGTTTATACATTGGGAGCGAAAATTTATACACGCTCGCTCCTGTGGTTCGCATGGTGACGGTTTCCGATCGTCTCACATCAGATCTGAACGGCACAATGTCGACGGGGCGCTCTCACTTCTGCCGCAATAGTTACCGCATTGTGCCCGCTTCTGGGAAAGTCCTGCGATTCTTCGAGCGACGGAATCCGACAGGACTCTGCGCGCTTTACGCGAGCGACGTAACGTCGCTCGAAATAAAACATGAGAAACGTGGGCCGCGTTATTCGTTGCCGGGACATGCGGTGTCCCGCGGTTCCTCTCCTTTCTTTACAACCATGATTTATTTAAACGATATAAAACTGAATTTTCTGTCGGGAGAATTATATTATATCCGTATCCCAATAATACTGTATATACGGCGTCAATTTAATCGTATGCACATGCATACAAAATAAATTCTCTCTAAAACTTTTAGAGAGAATTGTTTGAATTTTGAATTGTTACTCTGAAGAGTGCAAAATCTCACTCTTAAAGATTGAACATTGGTCTATCCTTTTATCCTTTTTCAAAAAAAGACTCCATTTTCATTCTTTTCATTCTTAGAGTGAATGTTTTTATTTCAAAGACTTGAGAGAGAGAGAGAGAGAGAGAGAGAGAGAGAGAGAGAGAGAAAGAGAGTTCATTTGTTGCTAATATGTAGCTGTTTCAATCGATTACAAGTACAATATTTACAGGTTCATTGTTACTTCAAGACGATTACTGTATATTATAATAATACATGTCACAATTGGTAGGTTGTTACATAATCAATAGAAAATTAATAATTAAGTAAAGCGATTACGATTTATTTCAGCCAGAGTGTAAATAAGTATGTATGACGCACTGGCGTCAATAAGTCAATAACAATTAACGGTTACTGAAAAATAAACACGATTAAAAACGGCGGTCAAAGATGTACAGGATTGTCTTTGCGTGTTTGTCCTCTGGACGATTTTTCGAGGAATGTCCCCCAGTTTCGAAGTGTTTGAACCCTTTTTTCGCGAAAATGTCGTTACGGTAACACTGCAAGAATAATTCTCCGTGCGTGACATTGAAGTATTCGCGCCGGGCGGCGCCGGCATTAAAGTACGCGACGGCCGTCGCGTTTAATCGATAACCGACGAGTTCAAAATTCCCTTTCCAAATATCTATATAGGGAGTGTAACAGAGGCGCGTGTTTACGTGAGCTCTCTCGCCGTCAATCCTCCCGTTCGCTGTCGTTGTCGAGCCGGTAGTTTCTCGTTGCGCAAACGAAAATACGTATCATTATAACATATATCGATGTACCGTTTTAAAGCGCTCGTTAATAAAAAACGCGTATGAAATTTTAAGCCATAAACTTTAAACCATAAACTTTAAGCCGTAAGAGCCTGGCCAATCACAGTCTGTGATCATTGTCCATATACATATGTTAGAATTTAACCTTAGGATAAGAAAGATTAGAAGACTTTTCCTTTATTTTCCTTATGTTTCGGTTTTTTTTGTGATCTTGTCTATTTATTTATGGACAAAGACTCTTTAGGATAAGAATAGAAATAAGACTTTCTAAAAGCGGAAGATAACAACTCGAATTTTCCAGAAGTATTTCCGAAGTCTTTAAATAGAGACTAAGTAACTTAGTTCATTGAATCCGGTCGCATCTAAAAATAAAAATTGTTGCGAATCAATAAAGTGTATTTTGTACAAAAATAAAAAATAAAGAGTTTTTTTTTTGCAAGAACACAATTGTGAATCCTACAAGGATCGAATATGAGGAGAACAATCGATCATAATTAGTCAATTTCTTACGGCTTTAGGTTTAAAGCTCAAGTTTTTACACCTTAAAATTTCATTGTAGACGTCACTTTATACCTTCACCTTATCTAGAGACCTCATAACAGAGTCTGGCTACGAAATGAGAAATTTTTGACTGATCTATTGTTTTTGTCAATCAACTTCGATAAATCAGAATCGATAAGATAAGTTTAAATGAGATAACATATACAAAAAGAGACAATATATGTATATACTCATTATTTGTTACTCTTGTTTTGATAAAATTATTCTTTAGACCAGACTCTGTTATACCTATGTGATATTAAGATTACTTAATTGGAGATTGAGAATTGCGAAATTAAAGATTAGAATTCGACCAATCAAATAATTTTTATTTTAATCCATTTTGTTCAGATTGGCTGAATGCTAATCCTCAATTCGCAATTCTTAATCTAATGCTACCAATGCGTAGCGTGACAGTCTCTAGATTTATCGCGCGGATATTGCGAGTTCCGTGTACAAGAATTTGCGCGCTAAGGCAAACGAATCAATCTCCTACGCGCAGATTCCTCCGGGGAAATCGGATCTCCCGCTCGTGAACGGCGTCCGATCCAACGATCTTTCTTTTCCGCGCGTTTGAGAGACTTTGAGATCGAACGGCGCGTTCTACGTTGGTTTACGCTCGCAGCTCGCAGGCGACGCGAGCGAGCGTCATGGATTTATTCACGCTCTATCGCGTGAAACTTCGGGACGCGACCAGGGCGTTTGACCTACTAACGTTTTGTTTAACTTATTCATCACCCGATCGCGGAGCTCTGTATGCACGAACGAAGGTTGCAAAAACGTCGGTTGTGGAATCGCGCGAGTATACCAATGTAACTAACGACCCCGTTATGTATTAATCGTTATGTATTAATAGCGATTCATTGGGATCTTAGACTTTCAATAGATCCAAACTCCAAAATGGACTTTCGTTCGTAAATCGTGACGATAGATCTAAGATTTGTTCACGTCGCTTGCATTTTTTCTACTTGGCATCTTCGCTTTCTCTCTCTCTCTCTCTCTCTCTCTCTCTCTCTCTCTCTCTCTCTCTCTCTACGCTCGAACATATAATATCAATAAACCTCTAATTTTATGCTATTCGCGTATGAAAAAGTTCTCTGAATATTCAATTTCCAATGATTGCATTCTTGCTACTAACCAGAAGGACGAGGCGTTGCGTAAAAATGATTCACGCAATTCGTAGAAACGGAAACGTCTCTCGCGACTCATCTGCGATATACAGAAGGAAATTATCGTAATATAAAGTGGTATCGTCGAGAGCGACGATGATGATAACGACGATGACGACCGCGTCCCAGGACGCGAGAAATGCGTTGGACAAATAAAAAAAAAATCGCGCGATCGACGCATGTATTCCGAATGCACGAAACGCTTTCCTGAAATCTCAAGAGATCGGGCGGAAAACTTGGTAGCCTGTGCTACGAGCTACGAGCGCGAAAAATCTTTCTCTCTTCGTCTCTACGATCCTCTCACTTCCTATCTTTCTTTCTTTCTCTCTCTCTCTCTCTCTCTCTCTCTCTCTCTCTCTCTCTCGCTCGCTCCGCACGTTTGTCCTCCCTGCCCTTCCCCCTCTACCCTCGCTGTTGCCTATCGGTTCGTCCATCTTTCTCTGTCGCGCGCCCGCTCGTTCTTGCCCTTTCCCCCGTCTCTTTTCATCTCCTCCAGCACGGCAAAACGGGATTCTTTCCTTCTCCGGTCCGCCGTTCTCCATACACCCGTACGTGAGTATTGGTAGGATCGCCTGGCCTGGCGTCCGTGAGGGTCTCGTTGCGACGTTGCCACGTCGCGCGCGCGGACGGCCGCCGCGTCGCCGCGCCGCCGCGCCGGCCGATGCGGCCATGTTGCCACGAACTTGGCGCGCCGCTTCGTCCCGCTTCCGCGCACCCGTTCGCTCCGTCTCGCTCAAACTTGATTCCCTCGACTCTCCGCGTCTCCGCGGCGGCCCGGATCAACCGTACCGCGTACACCTCCCTCCCCCGCCATGGCGGTAGGCATCCCCACCGTCGGAGTATTTGCCGTACCGCACCGCACTCCATCGCGCTGCGCGCCTCCGCTTACCCGCGAGGCAGCCAGCCTGCTTGCTTGCCTGCTTGCTTGGCTCTCGATGTCAATGCCGTACACGGTGATTCCTTGTGCCCGCGTTCCACGCAAAAATTTATCTGCTGCGCCTATTTTCATGTAGCTCCTCATCTCTTTTCCTCCGAATCTCGCGGATGCTATTTAATTTGCGTCGGGTATCACGTTGCATGATTCAAAATTCAAGTATCCGGTCTCCAATGTAAATATCTTGTCAAGTAATACGATACGATTTATTTAATATAGCCATCCGAGCTGATAAAGTTTAAGCTGTTGGAAGATTTTTGTATACCTTTGAATCAGCTTGTTTAATAAATTACAGATTTATTAACATCGACTGTATTTGTATGTACAAATGTAGAATAAATGTAAAACAAATTGTACGATAAAAGTTCCTTTAAAACCTTACTATCGTGCCATTTTTATTTTGTCACAAGGCAAACACAACCGAGTTGTTTGTCGCGTCTATGAAAGAGAAATAGTGGAGATGGGGTTTTGTTTGCAACGGACATGTAGCTTTCTCGGCGTATTATTCACGCGGATCGTCTGCGTTCCGCGATTGTTAAAAGTGTCTGGCGATGATAAAATTCGCGATATACCAACCGATGATTCTCCTTTTAAGCGGAAAGCGCACGGATGAATATTGGATAGTAGCCGCTGAAAATTGAATACTGAATAAAAGTACGGGACGAATCCAATCTCTTTCTCTTTTTTGCGTGTACGTTGTACGCGGCGTAGAAATCAAGATTCAAGTTTCTGCACGTGAGAGCGGTCCCTTTGTGCGTTTTGTTACGTGCGAGGAGAACGAGCGCGTTCGGCGGACCGAAAATAACAGAAAATGGAAGCCCGAGTGAAAGTACAAGTCAAAGGACAGGCGCGAGCGTCGTTGACGGAATTTTGACAAATAGCCACGGTTCGTAAAGACCTCCCGAGCTCCGAGATCATCAAAGTCAACGCGGAGAGCCAGGAATCCTGTCTCTTCCCCTCCCTCCCCCTCGTCCCCTCGACATATCGATTCCTCGAACGTACGCGCATCCCGTAACAAGTTTAAGCCAGACGAGAGAGAGGCATCGTTTCTGCCGTTTCTGCGGCCTCACGCGTCGTCATTTCGATCCATCCGCTTTAAGTCTGGAATCTTTCAGGATATAGCGGAGCGCTTTGCTCGTAGCTGCGTAGCCACTGCTTAGTCGTTGCGTTGCCGAAGCAAAACAGCAGGCAATATAGAGAAGGAATTACCGGTCTACGCGTCGTATGTTCGTAGCACGATTTGATCGTATTACAATACCAATACGACCGAACCGAGTCGTCATAGAGAGATTAATTTCGAGGTGAAGACTTGACGGTACGGCGAATAATAACGAATAGAGTCTAACTGGAGTTGGATTGAAAATGAATGAGGGGGGCCCTCGCGGCGCCAGTTGCGAGAGCCGGACCTGAGGTAACTCCCCTCCCCGCTTTGCCGCGCTCTGCCCCCTCCGACCG
>Ga0157364_1007620_pt1 | contig 11206 bp, 2 predicted proteins | sample AttsexASBM2_FD_111476 | JGI IMG/M metagenome (GOLD analysis project Ga0157364, IMG submission 111476) | Fungus gardens microbial communities from leaf cutter ant in Ribeirão Preto, State of São Paulo, Brazil - Atta sexdens ASBM2 | ecosystem: Host-associated > Fungi > Mycelium > Unclassified ...
GAGATACAAGCATATCAATGTAGTGACATAATTAGTTATCTTCTAAAATTAGCCTGACAGCTGCTATGACAGATGACAGCTCCCATCAGGTATGAGTTTTGATTATGTGATGGCAACAGCTTGTGCATGGACCATTACTCTTTTGTATATATACCTCTGTGTCTGAGAACTAGACCTCAGACTTAACAACATCAATTATTCTTATTGATACTTTCCATCATCTATCATCATCACATCCTTATACTGAACCTCTGAAACACCATTAAGTTCAAGTGTCACAACCAGTGAGTATCTTATTTGTGATAAAACTAGTTTATAATAGAAACCTTATTAAGTTCTCTTATATTGGAGTATTTTGTTTAACTTAAAGTATTGTTAGGCATAGTTTACACTTGAAAATAAAAGTCTATGGAATCATATAGGGTTTGGGCTAAATATAGAAACTTGTCCAAAAAAAAAGTTGCAGATTATTACAAAATAAACTACTTACTTCATCACAAACTTCATTCAGCTTGTATTTCTACAACTAGTAGACTGATTTTACAAACTAAGTTGTGCTTGAAAGTTTCAAATGAGGGCTATCTGCATATATATGGGATATAAAAGTGACAACAAACAACTGAGATATTAGTCTATCAGTAACTATAAAAGTTTCACTGGCTAATATCTTATGAATGGCTAGACAGATTTACATGATTAAACTTGTATTGGAAAGTGCTCATTAAACAGTTCCTAATGATATATGATATATCTTATAGCAATAAGTATTCATAGAGATACAAGCATATTAATGTAGTAACATAATTAGTTATCTTTTAAAATTAGCCTAACATCTGCTATGACAAATGTCATCCTCTATTAGGTACAAGTTTTAATCATGTGATGGAAACATCTTGTACACAGACCATTACTATTTTGTATAAATACTTCTGTATCTAAGTATTAAACCTCAAACTTAATAACATCAATCTTTATTATCATTATTATTATTATTAAATGTCTGAATCACTCCTAAACCTCTAAGAGTACATCTAAGGTTCAGATATCACAAATAAGTGAGTAGTTCATTTTGTGATAAGAAGGTAGAGAGATGTGTTATTACTAACTTAGGTGATTTTCAGAATAAGACTTTATAGTATAATTACCAACTTATATACTAAGTATTCAGGATTAAAGACTGTTAATCATGTTACCTTGGTTTTAGGTAATTCTTAGATGTCTAAGATAAAGATCTATAAAGCTGTCAAGAATTCAGCAAGGATATCTAAGGTAAAATAAAAGATTTAATCTATGCTGAAAAAAAAACAAGAACTGCAGATAGAAAAAGAAGTGTTATCTATAGATTAGGACAGATGTGATTGAATTGGAATATAATATTACCTACTAATCCAGTGAGTGTCTCAGATCAAATCTAGACTAGAAGTTATTTTTGTAATATAATTAATAACCTCCAAAATATATGACTTAGAAATATATTGTTATAACTTAAGTCTCAGAAATAAAATGAAAACATACTCTTATATTGAGTAATACAAGAGAACTCAATAAAGTTCTATATACAAGCTAGTTTACCTTATATATTTCAGACTGTAGTCTATATACACACTATAACTAACCTATTTTAATATTCATATACTTTCTATAAGACTAATATATTATTGCTATACTATATAATGTTACTTATTTTAGAACCTTCTATAACCTTCTCTGTATTATGTGATTATGACCTGTGACTGTGACATATATGATATCACATCATACTCTTTACCTAATCTAAAATAAAGAAAAGTAAAAATTAAAACAATAAAATAAAATAAAAAACAAGAATATAAAATAAAGTTAAGTATATTATTCACAATTTTGACATATATAGTATTTTATTTCTATTCTAACCAGCATATCAATTAGATTACCAAATAGTAGGCTGAGCTCTTAACTAATCAGCTTTTTAAAATTGAATCCAGTTATATAAGTTTATGCCAAACAGTAAACAAAGTCTTTAACCAATCAGCTTTTCAGAATTAGATTGTTATCAGTCCATTTTTATCCTATATTGATTTATTCTTTCAGTTTCAGTTATAGATATTACTAGAAACAGACCTCATAATGAGAAATAATCTGATTACTTGACTTTGGAAAATCTCACTTAATATTAAACTAAGATTACTAATCTTACTTCCCTAGAATGTTTATACTAGATCTCTTATTCTAGTAACAATAAGATGCCTATAAGTTCTTTAGCATATGTTAATCTTAAGAACTAAAAACCTCAGTAGTTACTATATAATATTACTTGTCAAATATAGTTCATACTTGAAAACAAAAGTCCATAGGATTGTTTGGGATTTATACCAAGTATAGAAAGGAGTTGTAGGCTTTGTATAGAATCTTAGCTTTAGCTTATGTACTACACTGTCTACTTACTATATATTTGCAAATTCAGATAAATGAAATAAAGTCACTGTAAATATTTAAGTTTAGTATTTAATTATATTCAATTATTAGACTGAAGATTACAATATATCTACCAGTTTTTAAATATTAAATATTCAAGTAGTACTATTATCTCATAATACAGCTCTAAGTGATATTAGTTATGCTAAGTAGACATTTTAGTAATAAAATACTAATAGGAATTTAAATCTAAAAAAGAGTAAACTCTGTTATGGAAAACTAAGTATTTATAGAGCTTGAATAAGAAATAACACTGCTACAAAAAACAGATTATTAATAAGGTTGAATATGGCATATGACATTACTATTGTTATAACAACTACTAATCAAGACAATTAATAATATTACTAAATAGTCTTATAGATGAGAGATTTGTGAGGATCATAAGAGAACTCAACAAGAATGTTATCTTTAGCTAGAGCTCAGGTTGCACTTAGACAAAAACTTGAGAAAGGATAAAGGAATATATCAAGTGGTAAAGCATAAGAATACAGAAATGTATCTATGCTATATATACTATAGAACATGTTGTTACAATGAATAGTCCATGATGTTATGGACTAAAACCCTTAGAGTAAGGTACTAGAACAACTCTTGTATTGAGTAACACAAGAGAACTCGATAGAGAACCCTTCTACAAACTAGTCTACTTATATAGTCCTACAGGTGGTCCATGCTAACTACTGTGCATCCTACTCTAAACTACCATGTGTAGAACATGAGGTCCACATGTGTGATTCATGTGGTATGATGTCATTTGTTCTCAAATTTTCTACCATGTTCTCCCAAGTCTCGTAATCTGTCTTGTGACTACGTCATCAAGTCATGACTGATGTGACAGTGTGACTGATCAACCCTAACCCTAGCTGTTCTAAAAATAGAAAATTAAAATTAAATTAAATTAAAGTAGAAAAATGAAGTCCACTATTAATGATCTTGACACATGAGGTAAACAAATCATAAAGCATGAGGAAACAAGGAGGAGAAAATGAGGTTGTGGCACCTACTACATGAGGCACTAACTAAGACTACTTTGGCACAGCCGATCATGTTGTCATACCCTTAACCTAACTCCATGCTGTATCTTTGAGATATCAATTATAACAAAGAAGTCCCTAATATATCACTATTCTATCTATACAAATAGTTTATGATTTATGCTAACAATAAATAATCCTACTTTAAAGTCCATCCATTATTTATAAGTATACAATATATATACTATAAGATAAACATGCTATTAACATACATCTTGATGTTATTCTTTTAGTCTCTTCTCCCCAATTCTAGGCTTATAACATAATATCATATGACTATAGTCACATGTCTCTTCATTGTCTAAAAGAAAAATATAAAGAAAAGAAAATCAAAGAAAAAGAAAAATCAAATCAAGAAAAATAGATTAAAATTAAATAAAATTAAGATTAAATATTAGAGTCTAAGCATATAATGACAACTACTATATAATTCTAAACTTAAGGTATCTATACTTAGAGAGAATTTAACTCTCACTCTTTTAAATATCCATATAAATATTCTTATCAAGTCTTTAGTAATTAAAACCATTAGGCTACTGAACCTACTAAGATCACAAGTTATTTATGTATATAGATAGGCTTAAAGTTATAAGAGTCAATTATGGCATAGCCAGTATTATTCTCTTTAGAATAGATATCCTATTGTTTAGTAAGAGTATCTAGTTTGATACTTAGATAATCTGGACAAAACTAAATAGTAAGATTAAATTATGAGAGAAACTTCAACTATTTAGCTTGTCTATGGATTAGTTAGTATCTTAGTAGTAAAAATACTCAAGATTTCTGTGATTTACAACAATATTAATAAGAAATACTAAGCTCTGAAAATAGTAGTATTAAATTCTAAAAGCTTTAAAAATAACTAAAAATTTCTTGTCATAAGTGTTAAATTTTAACTCTATGAAAGTAAATGTCTGAAAGAGAAAGGCTACCAGATAAACTTTATTATTTTTATCTATAATAAAAAGAATTATAGTAAGAATATAATTAAAAGCATCTGTTTTCATAATAAGTTAAGTACCTTGAATCCAGTGAGTAAGGATAGATATAGAAATAAATGTTTTTTTCAATAAGTTGAAAGTATTATAACAGAAATCATCAAATTTTTAATGAATGTTCTTCTAGGAAAGATAGATCATAAATAAGTAGAATGATAATATTAGAATAATTAAAAATAAATTAGCAGTAAAATTAGTAAATCCTATGAAAAGTTGAATATCTTTGGCTTTCTTCAGTTCTGGCCAATTCTGAATAGTTTTGATTTTGTTATCTAATATTGTAAGTCCAAAAAAAGAAAGAATATATTCTAGATACTTTACTAACTTAGAATAGAACTTGCATTTTTCTTCTTTAGCATAAAGACTGGTCTTATAGATTTATTTAAGAACTTTCTGTTAGGAAAACTAAACAAAGTCCATAGACTTATATAGAATTTGCAATCTTCAAAGAATTCTAAGTTCTATTACTCACAGTTATTAAGTATATGACTTTTAGAGAATTCTAAAAAAACAAAATAAAGTTCTCTAGAAGTAGTAGCTACTCTAAATATCTAGGAGTCTATTTTAATCAGATAAGATATCAAATGGAAAATTAGCTAACCTAATTATAAAATAATAAGGCTAGATAGTCAAAATTCTAATAGAGAAATCTTAAAAATTATGGGATAGCAAAAGCTCATTGAATAATAGCAGAAGAGAGTAGATTATTACAATTATAAAATTAATATTAAGTGAAGATCCAGCAGAGTTTATAACAGAATTAAGACTGAAGTCTTAAAAGAGAAGAAGTTTATAGAATTAACTATAGATATTAATAGTGTTAGTGACTTAAATTTTGGTAAAATAGTAGATCTTCTTACATCTACCTCTTCTTTAAATTACTATAACTTGAAGTAAAGAATATTGGTTAAAAATTAATATTCTCAAAGCTTGCTAAACTGAAAGACTATAGAGTTAAAATAGTAAAATTTATATTATTTCATAAGTTTACTTCTAAGCTAAAACCCATTTACTATTATAACTTAAACTTAAGTATAAAAGGAAAAAAATAAACATTATATTAGATTAATACAAGAGAACTTAATAAAGTTTCTATTATAAGATGTTTACCTTATATATACTAGGCTACTAGTTTATACTATATGAAATTTAATCTGCCTTAAAAGTCATATATTATTTATAAGATAAACAATCTATAAGATAAATATATAATAAACATATTGTATAATATTATTATTTTAGAACTTTTTATACTCTTCTATATAATACATGATTATATGACTATGACTATGACATGTATTATATTATATAATAGCTTATAACAGTCACATATATGATATTATACTATATATATTTTTAACATCAATAATTTATTATATAGAGTATAATGGCAGTCCATATTTATAGAAAGAATTATATATAGAATATTAATATACTAATCTTTTTATACAGTTACCTAACACAAAGAATTACTAAGATCTACTATGCTATCTCTCTTTTATATTATATTATATTTTAACTCTAAGTTCAAAATAGAAAAATAAATATAATGAAAAATGAAAATAAAATAAAATAAAATAAAAAAACAAAGTTTATTGTTTTTAATTCTGATATCTACTTAGTCAAGTACTAGTATCTTTTGTAATTCTAGTAGGTATTCAAAATCTTTTTTACTTTTTGCTTTTCTTCTTTGTTGATAATTTGAAAAAGAAGCCTAGTATCTACTATAGTAAATAACAGCTTCACTAGGTACTAATCATGTGATAGAAACAACTTGTATATAGACTATTACTATTTTGTATATATACTTTTATATCTGAAAATTAGACTTTAGACTTAATAATATCTTATATTTTTTCATTAATTATTATTATTTATCTCTTATCATCATGAACATTATTATTAAACTTCTGAATTACTTCTAAACTTCTAAGAGTACACCTAAGGTTCAGATATCACAAATAAGTAAGTAGTTTATTTTGTAATACTATGAATTATCTATAAGATTAAAATATGGTAAATATACTGTTATAATATTATTGTTCTAGAATCTTCTATGTTTTTTTATGTTCTTTTATATAATATATAATTATATGATAGTGATAATAACATTTGTAGCTAACTGGTAATAGTTATGTTAGTCATGTATGATGTCATAATATAATTCTAACCTTAAGTTCAAAATAAGAAAATAAATGAAAATAAAAATGAGAAAAAAAAGAATAAACTAAGTCTATTATAGTAAGCTTAACTTCCAAGAATACTAGATATAATCTTTATAATATAGAGAAAAACTTGAGGTAATACAATATAAATTTCACTTATTTCTTTATCTTATAAGGTTTAAAAAAGCAATAAAATAACTTAGCTAAAAAAATATGTTATATAGATATCCAAGAAGTTTATATATCTTGTTACCAGAATAGAATACTAGAATACTAGAGTAGAAATGTATATATTCCTCAATTATAGTATTTGACCATATTTTTTTGAAACTTATGAATCCTATTTGTGGCAGTTGTCCAGTATTGAAAAGAAATAGTAGTTACTATATGGAGAAGTATATATAGTTACCATATTAAAACTCTACCAACAGAAAAATATTCTGCCAGTTACTTTGTTACTTATTAATAAATATTTATAGATATTGTTCTATCTCTTAATTTATTTGCTCTATTTGTCCATCTATTTAGGGATACCAAGCTGTAGATAAAGTAATTTTCACTCCAAGCAAATAGTAGAGTTTCTTAATAAAGAGTGTAATAAACTACAGTCCCCTATCTGATATTATATAAGTGAGAAGACTATGAAGTTTCTAGACATAGTATAAAAAGAGTCTCATAATGCTCTCTGTAGTGACTATGGTATGAATTAAAATAAAGTAAGTCTTTTTTTTTACTTGTTACAATTTTAAGCTTAGCTCAGGTTGTAACTTAGGTAAAAATTTGAGTAAGGGTAGAAAAGATGATCAATTGGTAAAGTATAAAGATACAGAACTATATTCAACTATATACCTAATGACTATAAAAAAAGAGAAAGATATCCTTAAGAAATATAATAAGAAAAACATAAGAAAAATATAAGAAAACCTTTACTACTATGTGAGATGTTGACTGATAATCCGTAAGAAAAACACAAAAAGACAGTAACATGGTCTTCAAAAACATAGTGATTATGAGTTATAAGTGAAACGAACCCTAACACATACTCAAAACATGTCTAATATAAGACAAACATTTATAAAACATAAGATAGAACTATACTAAATTAACCTCTGTAAACTTGAGTTCTATGATGAAGTCAATGCTGATAGTTTTCCATCTTGTATTTAGCATGAATAATGGGTATAATTCTTTTAAAGACAAGTGACAAATAGGCTTAGTTTGCAGGTATAGATTACAAGTACTAACATATTGGCTGATATATCTAGACATTTAGAACCATCAATAGCTCTATACTTAAAAACAGTAGGAAAAGAACAAGGAAAAGAGAAGCTATAAAATAAAATAAATATCCAAAGAGAAATGACTAGGTGAAAGCTGGTATATAATGGCTAAGTAATGTCTTCTCCAAAAGGAAAGACACTACTATTGAACTCTAAAAAGAAATGAAGTGAGCTACGGTATCCCATCTTGGATTCCAGTAGTTATTATATCTTATGTAATTGTGTAGAATGTGTCTCCTTGATTCAATAGGGTAAAGTTCACAAGGACATTTAAACTCTTTCTTAGGAAAGAATATAAGCCAATATTCTCCTATGGAAGTGTGATTGATGATTACTCTTATAGCTCTAGCACAAAGTAAGTTAGAATGCCTGAAGAATTTGAGCCATAGCTCTCCTTTAGCACATAACAGTTTAATAACAGTTTAATGGGATTTAGGTTGTCATTAAGTAATCCTAGAAAATGTTGTTCTTTAGTATCTAATGCTTGAAATGTTATCCTCTATTCATTGAGAAATCTTTAAGTTCCTTTGAGATAAGCAATAACTGAATTTGATATGAATAATTCAATAAGTCAAAAATTCTCTTTACAGCATGTATCGAGTCCATAATAACAATAATTCAATTGATATTGGATAGACATGTAGCTTGATTGATACTATATCTAATAGTAAAGAGTTTAGCTTTAATTAATAGACATAATGAATCATTTTGATGACTAGACTGTTGTAAGTATGAACATATACTATGAAAGTAGTGACTTGGTTTTTTATGCTGGCATCTAATATAACCATAGCTGTTTTGGAATCCAAAAACACTTGAAATGTGATTTCATCAAGTTTACAAATATGCACTTTTATACTTTTTTTATTTCTTCTATTTGTAGAATGAAAGGAAAAATGACTAGGGAAAATATTTATTAGTCTATTTCTAGGAGAGAATTTATTATTGAATGGATTAAAAGAAGAGAACACTCTATTCAACCTATTATTTGCATTCACTATGGGCCTCTTGAGTAGCAGTCACTATCTAGGCATTAGTTTTTTGAGTGATAGTTGATGTGTACTGTTGACATTTGTATGCCTTGACTCTAGCAAAGACTTAATGATGTGATTTGGAGATAGCATATGTGTTCTGAGCTGAAATCTATTACTGAGTTTTTATAAGTGAAAATGAATTGGTATGAGGCCTGTAATAACCTCAATTACTGGAGATAATGAAGTATAAAATGTCTCCAGGATCCAAATGGTAGCTCTTCTTTGTATCTTTCTAAGTTCTTTAAGGGAATATGCTAATGGTGCTTTATTATAATACTATAGTTGGAAGTTATAAAGAGCAATAGGTAAAATACAACTTCTGTATAGAAGTTGTTTTTATGTGGGGATAAGACCTCTTGATGAATTACCAAGCATTTTCATATAATTTATAGTAGATAATACCTTGTTCACATAGAAGTTGATGTGTTGCTTAAAAGTTAGCTTTCTATCAAAGATAAATCTAAGGTAACACCATGTTTCCTTAGGTCAAAAAATGGGACTGCTTGGAATAGTGAGGTCAAGAGACAGAGAGTGAAAAAGTTCATGTAATCTAGAGAAATGAAACACCTCTGTTTTTCCATGTTCAATGATTAGTCTCAACTGACTGAGAATAAAAGACATGATATAGTAGCTATAGAATAGATGAGAGTTCAAAACAGTCAAAGATTTGTTCTGAGAAACAAATAGTCCATCATTTACAAAGAAGATTGAAAAGACTGGAATTTTTAGATTTTTTGCCTTTTTTCAAAAATATAAAGAATAGGAGATAAATATAAAGTATGGGTGAAAGAGCAGAACCCTATCCAACACCAACATCAACATTAAAAGAAGAACTAGGTAATGTCAAACATTAGAGCACTAGTTAAAAAAATTTTAATCCAGCCATTATGAATGAGATGAGTTATGACTATACCTGCATCTATGGTAAAGCATTATTTTAAACCACCTAGTTGACACAGATGTATGAAATATTTCAAAATTGACTAGAATTGCAGTCTTTTACCAATGATCTTTTCAATGAGTTTGCTGAGTGTGTTTAATAGAACTATTGGTCTGAACATCTTTAGAGAGTTATATGATATCTTATTAGGCTTGGAAATAATGATGGATAACAATTGGATGACAATATCTTGAAATGAGACAACCAGTAACCTAAGTTGATACAAGTATTAGCAATATTGATGAGGTTTCAAAGACATGTGGCATTTTTGACAATGATCTTGATATGTCTTTAGAATAACTTGTCTGATTCAGAAGTCAAAGAGTTATTGTATTTCAAAATTACACTTATAAATTCTTTTTCTAAGAACAGCTTCCATCTTGTAATTGGTTTGTTTGGGATTTCTTCTAACAAGTCTATGTTGATTTGATGATTTTGCACTGAGTTAAATAACAAGTAAAGTGCTTGTCATAGATCATTTAGTTCGAGATACAGTTAACCATCATATTGAATAGCTTTGATAGCTAGAAGTTTGTATTTCTTCACCTGGTTTATAAGTTCCCAAGAACTAGAGTTTTTATTTGAAATTTTCTGGATTTTCTGGTCAAACAAAACATGTTTGGTCCTTCTAATAGTACTTTTGAAGTTCTTCCAATCCTTGATTTGTTTTGAGGTTCTGTATTTCTCAAGATCTCTCTAACAATCTACATTCCATTATGTTATTGTGTGCTTAGTGATATTGACAACTTTTGAATATTTGAACCATATTCTGTCCATATTATTGGCAATTATTTGTACAATTTGTTCAAGAGTTTTTTTGCTAGAAATGTTCTTATTATTGATCTTTATGATCACTTTGATTAATTCTGCAATGAAATTCTCTTCTTCTTTGCTGTTTTTGACCAATATATATTTTCTAGTTTAAATATGTTCTTCAATTATTGTGATATTGATGGTAAGAGGGGTGTGATCTGATAAGAGTTTCCATTCTAGATGGATCATATAATTACTAAGTTCTGATAAGTCTTGTCTAAGAAACATGAGATCAATGACTAAATTTGAATTATTCTGATTATCTGGATATCTAGTAAGAACTTGGTTAGTAGGTCCTAACATACAAAAATTCATAGAGTTTGTAATGTTAGTAAGAAAATCACTATAAATAGAGTAATATAAAAAGTTAAGGTCCCAAATATTATCTCTAATATTGAAATCCCCTATTATAATTAATATGTTGCTGATATTAGCTTTAGTATTCTTTAGATACTTCAAAGCTGTTTGCAACAAATCAGAGTAAA
>Ga0157364_1007621_pt1 | contig 11205 bp, 22 predicted proteins | sample AttsexASBM2_FD_111476 | JGI IMG/M metagenome (GOLD analysis project Ga0157364, IMG submission 111476) | Fungus gardens microbial communities from leaf cutter ant in Ribeirão Preto, State of São Paulo, Brazil - Atta sexdens ASBM2 | ecosystem: Host-associated > Fungi > Mycelium > Unclassified ...
CATAATAGTCTCAGTCAGCACCTCATGTAGTAGGTGCTATACTCTTGCTTCATTCTCATGTTCTGTGACTTATTTACCTCATGTACAATGGACTATTTCCTTATTGCTTGTATGTATATATAGTGTAGATACACTTCTGTATCCTTACACTTTACCACTTGAATCAATCCCTTATCTTCTCTCAAGTCTTTGCCTAAGTGCAACCTGAGCTTTAAGCTAAGGTTGTAACATTTGGTAAAACGTCAACAAGCTCACCTTGTAAAAGAAGAGATACATAGTAGTTAGTCCATGGACAAATTAGGGAAAGTTACCACCAGACAAAGAACAAAACACATGTGGTGTAAACCACAAGAAGAACTAAAATAAGTTCAAGACAAACAAACAATATTGAGGTATTGTCAAAAAGACTAGGATCCTTGTAGGTCACAAATGAAGCCTTGGAAGAAATGTATGAATGATCAGACAAAGAAATGTCTATAGCACCAGCACCAGTAATGACAAACAAAAATGGATAGGCTGTTATGCCAGAGAATATAATCTTAGATCCAGGATGGTTTGATGGGGACAGGACAAAATTTGAAGACTGGTGGAGGGAAATTTGATTATTCCTCAAGAGTAACAGAGTCATGGAGACCAATGATAGGATCATGGCAATCTTGGCTCACCTCAGAGGAGGTGTAGCAAGTATCTACACTCAGAAGAAGCTAGATGAATTGGACAAAGAACTAGGAATCTAGGATTGGGAAGAATTTATTAAAGAGATCAAAACCACATTCAGCGACAAGATGAAGGCAGTGTATGCTGAATGGAGGATAGAATCCTTCAAATAAGGAAAGAAGAATACAGTGGACTTTATGATCAAGTTTGAAACATTAGCTATGAAGACAGATATAGACAAACTACATGCTATTTTCTTGCTGAAAAAAATATATGACAAGATATTATCAAAATGATACTGGAATATCCACCTATTGTGGCACCAAAGACACTCAAGGAGTAGAATGTGGCGATTATCTTGATTGGACAAGGATACGAATCTACAGAAAGAAGACAGGACTTTAAAACAGGATCAGAAACAATATATGGAGGGTAAGGACAGCCTATGGATATTGGAAAAAGCAATGACAATTTCAAAGATAGAAAGCTGAAGTGCTTCAACTGCAACAAGTATGGGCATATAGCCAAGGAATGTTGGAAGAAGAAAGAGAAAGAGATGAGAAAATGTTTCAAATGCAACAAAGAAGGGCATATCACCAAAGATTGCAAAGGAAAGTAATTAATGAAGAAACAAAAGATTCAAGAGGAATCAGATGATGAATACAATGAAGAAAAGGTCAGGAAACAGGGTTTTGGAGAAGATCTTGAGTAGACATGGTATGAGAGGTCTCCCCTGTAAATTCTCAAAATAAATATGTTATTCCAAACTAATAGAGTAATGTTGAAAGAGAATTAAACATGTGAGCAAATGTGAAGATGAAGAACGGCAAAAATCTCAAAGTCAAGGCACTGGTGGACTCCAGATGTACACATACAGGGATTTATGAACAGCTGGTCAAGGACAAAAGAATACAAACAAAGCCGATAAACTTTTCATTTGAAGTTTTCAACACAGACAGAACAAAGAATAGAGAAGTGACCAAGGTAGTGTCTCTAGAAATCAAAATCAATGGACACAAAGAGCAGCTGGAAGCTGCAGTAACAAATTTAAATAGAATGGACATGTTTCTGGGACATGACTGGTTAGTCAAACATAATCCAGAAGTCAACTGGAAAAATGAAACGATACAGTTTACAAGATGTCCAGGAAGTTGCAAGATGAAACATCAAGATATCAAGTTCAAAACCAGAAGGACATAAGCAACAGAAAGCAAAGAACAGGACAACAGTGAAATTGGCAAAGAACCTGACATGACAAACCCAGAAGATTTACCCAAGTACATTTGACCATTCATGCACTTGTTCAACAAGAAGAAGTTTGAAAAACTATCAGAAAGAAGAGAGTGGGATCATGAAATAAATCTCACAGAAGAAGCATCAAAGGAACTGAATACAAAAGCCTATGCAATGACAATAAAGGAGGAAGAAACACTAAACCAATAGTTGGACAAACAACTAAAAGCTGGTATAATTGTGGAATCAAAGTCAAGATATATAGCATCATGCTTTTATATTCCCAAGAAAGATGGTTCATTACAATTGGTTCAAGATTATAGGAAGCTAAACCAAGTCACGATAAAGGACAAGATACCACTACCTCCAATTGGAGAAGTAATTGACAAGTTGAAGGAGGCCAAATACTTCAATAAACTTGATCTTATCTGGAGTTACAATAACATTCAGATTAAAGAAGGTGACAAATGAAAGACAGCTTTCCTAACAAAAAAGAGGTTATTTGAACTGCAAGTGATGTATTTTGGACTATGCAACTCGCCAGGAACATTCCAAAGAATGATGAACAGCATTTTCTAGGAGCTACTTTATGAAAGAGTGTTGGCAAATTATATGGACAACTTCATTATACTGGCCAAAACTACAAAGGAACTCGAGGAATGAACAATTAGGTTTTTGAAGATTGCAAAAAAACACAATTTGTGTTTTAAATGGTCAAAATGTGACTTCAACATGGAGGAAATTCTAATATTAGGGGTAATAGTCAGCAAAAGACAAGTATGTATGGAACAAGACAAGGTCAAGGTAGTCAAAGAATGGAAAATGCCAATGAAAATCAAAGAAGTGGAAAGCTTCTTAGGATTTGTGAATTTCTATCAGAGGTTCATTTAGAACTTCAGTTATACAGCAAAGCCATTAAATGACCTAAAAGGAAAGAAGGAATGGAAATGAGAAGAAGAACATCAATGAGCTTTCAATAAGCTAAAAGACAAGATTACAAGTCAACTGGTACTCTCTCTCCCAAAAAGAGAGGGAAAATTCAGAGTAGAAACAGACACTTCAGGACATGCCATTAGAGGGGTGTTATCTCAAGAAGAGGAAGGGAAATAGAAACCAATAGCCTTCTTATCCAGAACAATGCAACCAGTGGAAAGGAACTATGAAATCTACAATAAAGAACTACTAGCAATTGTGGAAGCCTTAACAAAGTGGAGACAATATCTACTAGACATGATGGAACCATTTGAAATCTGGACAGATCATGAAAACCTCAAGTACTTCAGAGAGCCTCACAAGTTAAATGGACAACAGGCTAGATAGTATCTCAAATTGCAAGATTATGATTTTATATTACGACACATACCTGGAAAAACAAACACAAAGGCAGATATCTTGTCAAGAAAAGACTAGGTGGATACAAAGGAGGATAATAAAGATGTTCAAATGTTGAAGGAAGAACTTTGGATAAGAAGAACAACAGCAGAAATAACAATGCTAAAAAGGAACAAGACAACAGAAAACTCAGATCTATTAGAAGAAATACAAAGAAATAACACAAAAGAGCATAAAGTGGAACAAGATTTAAAGAAAGAAGATGACCTAGCTTGGGAGCAAAATGGAATCACTTACATGGATGGACAGATATATATCCTAAACAACAAAAAACTCAAGGAACAAATTTTATAGGAAAATCACAATCCTGTAGACATAGGCCATCCAGAACAACAAATGATGATAGAATTGATCAAAAGGAACTATTAGTGTCCAGGACTCAAAGAAGACATCAAGAAATATATACAGGAGTACATAAAATGTCAACAAAATAAAGTCCAACATCAGAAGAAATCTGGAGAACTTCACTCACTCAATATACCACAGATGTTACAACTTAAGTCCTTAGGGTGGGACAAAGGAGGAACCTTGTATAGGGTTACACAAGAGAACTCGATGGAGAACTCTGTACAGGATAGTCTACTTTTATATACTGAATCCTCAGAGGCTGTGCTAGCCATTTCTAACCTACTCTAAACAACCATGTGTTAGCCATGAGGTTCCTATGTGGTATGACGTCATCCTTCTAGAATCTTCCTCATATCATGTGACTTATGCTGCCTCTAATCCTAGTCCTACATGCTAAAAATAGAACAAAAGGAAAGTAAATAGGAAAGTAAATAGGAAAGTAAATAGAAAGAGGAAAAGAGATAAAAAGAAGCTAAGTCCACTTCCTGCGATCCTGACAACAGAGACCATGGCAAGAGATCAGTATTGACATTATTGGACCATTACCAAAATCAAATGGAATGGATGCAATTGTGGTAATAGTAGACAGATTTACAAAGATGATTAGACTAAAGGCAACAACAATTAACATATTCTCGGAAGGTATAGCAAAAATTTATAGGGATGAAATATGGAAGCTTCATGGAATTCCAAGAAAAATCCTTAGTGACAGGAGACTACAATTTGCATCAAAATTCATGGAAGAATTTACGAAAGCACTAGGAACTATAAGATAATTGTCAACGAGTATCATCCTCAAACAGATGGACAAATGGAGAGGATTAATCAGGAAGTGGGAATGTTTTTACAACAATATGACAACTACCAACAAGATGATTGGATGGAATGGCTAGCAGCTGTAGAATTCCAATACAATAACAAGAAACATGTGGCAATAGGATGGACTCCATTCGAACTCAACTTTGGAAGACACCTATGGAAAGGCAACCTGGTGGCACAAACAGAGTTTCTGAAATTAGAAGAATTCCTTATAGGTCTACAAAGAAGTTGAGAAGAGGCCACGAAGTCAATAGAAGTGGCTCAGAAGAGTATGAAGAAGCAATTCGACAAAAAATGAAGGAATTCTCAGAGATTGAAGGTTGGAGACAATGTGTGGCTGGAGAACAAAAATATCCATTTGAACAGACCCTAGAAGAATTTGGACCAAAAAAGATATGGACCTTTTAGGATCTTAAAGGATATTGGTCTAGAAGTGTTTCAGCTGGAACTTCCAGAAGGATGAATGATACATAACATGTTCAACAAAGACCTGCTGACAAGATGCAAAGAACTGCAGTTTAAAGAACAACACATGGAACCGGCACCTTCGCCTATAATTATTAATGAAGAAGAGGAATACAAAGTTAAAGAAGTACAGAAGCACAGGAAATGAGGCAAAGAAACACAGTATCTTATACATTGGAAGGGTTATGAAGATGAGCATGATCAATGGATTGCAGAATCAGGGTTGTCTTATGCAAAAGGGGTGATTGAAGACTATTAGACAATGATTTCAAGTCAAGACCTATAAAGAGGGGAGGTAAAATCCCATTTTGACAGTCCATAACAACACTCAATAATGTAAAATATCTTCTCAACTTAGCAACAACTTCATGACTGCACTGACCTCCCCAAATTCCTACATCTTCAGACAACTCAACAATATGGATGAAGCCAGAATATTCAAGAAAGAATGAGATGATTGGACCAGATTATATCATAAGACATTGAAAGGGTTAGAAGCAATGATAGATGTGCAGAAGCAAGTACAAGACATGATGAAGATAGCTGGAGAAGCCAATATAACAATTACAGAAATAGAGGAAACAATTTTAAAAGCCAGTATTAATAATAGGACAACAAACACTATGAACATCCTGGAGATATCAGAAGATCTATAGTATCTCATCCAAAGCAATATGGAAGATCAGGTGTATCAAATTCAAAGAATGTTGGCTGACAAATTGGACACATATAGTAAACAAGGAAATCAATATGTGGATGACAATATCCAGGAAATACAAGAACTATACAAAGATATAGAACAGAAGAAGAAATCAAACAAAGAAAGAGTAGAGGATGAAGAAGTTATTTTAATCAAGCCATATGAGGTATCTGAATCCACATCATCAACAATGAAGTCAAGCTTTATAAATGATGAAGTTGACAATCTGATGAAGTACATGAAATTCATCTGTTCCCCTACACAAATAAGATTATTCAGACCACCCCCATATTACCAATCACTTTGATCCAGAGGAGAACAAGATTCTGATTTTTGGAAAGAAGTAGCAACCACATTGGTGGATAACAAACATAACACTGAAACATCATGAGATAGTTATCCAATAACTATGTTTCAAGGAGGACTGCCACATGAACCATACTTTATAGCTATTGACAATTGAGGTCAAGTCATAATTGTACCTAACAAGAAAACAGTGGCAACATATGTGGTAGGAGAACTCAAGATGTTGATATGATTCATAGAAACATGAATGCTAAAAATGGGATATTGTTATGATCAATGCCTCATTAATGCAACATGGACTAGGGTCAAGGATGATGATGACATGATCAGCTATGCCATAATAGTCTTAGTCAGCACCTCATGTAGTAGGTGCTATACTCTTGCTTCATTCTTATGTTCTGTGACTTATTTACCTCATGTACAATGGACTATTTCCTTATTGCTTGTATGTATATATAGTGTAGATACACTCCTGTATCCTTATGCTTTACCACTTGAATCAATCCCTTATCTTCTCTCAAGTCTTTGCCTAAATGCAACCTAAGCTCTAAGCTAAGGTCATAACAATTATAGTGATATCATTCTTTTCAGAACCTTCTATCACTTTTTATTATGACATATGATTACATGACTGTGACATGTGACATCATGCTAACTCTAACCCTAAGTTCCAAAATAAGAAATAGATAGAAAATAAAATTAAAATAAGAAAGAAAATAAAAATAAACTAAGTTTAATGTTTGTGATTCTGGTATCCATCTGTTTGTGAGTAGAATGCTGTTGACAACTCTATTTCTAGCATTCTATTCAATTCTTTCATCAACTCCATTGCAAACTGAGGTCCTCTATCACTAATTACACTCTCTTGCAATCTATGTAACTTCTACACATTGGTTCTGAGCAACCTTGCTAATCCCTCTGCTGATGTTCCTTCTGTAGTTGCTACAAAATGAGCCATTTTTGACAACTGATTACACACCACCAAAATCATATTCTTTCCTGTCACTAGCAGTAGTTTAGTAATAAAATCCACTATCAAGTGTATCCACATCTTCTCTGGTACTTCATTTATTATTAACTTTCTTGCTGGTGCTTCTGTTCTATTTTTAATTCTCTGACATAAATTGTATTCATCTACATAATTCTCAACATTCTTCATTATTTCTGGCCACCAGTAATTTCTTGCTACCAACTCCATAGTCTTCTATCTTTCTTCATGTTCTACTACTGGCATGTCATGATATAACCAGATAATCTCTATTCTCAACTTTTTATTCTTTGGTACATACACCTTTCCTTCCTTCAATACCAAATCTCCTTTAATTTTCCATTTATTACCCCTTAAATTTCTTACTCCCATCTTCTTTATTTCTTCCACTACTTTTACTACTTCCTTATCTTTCCCTCTTGCTCTTTTTATCAACTTCTGATTTTCATTATCATTTTCTGTTCCCACTTTCCAATCTAGCCTCCTACTTAACCTATCTGCTTTTCCTATTCTTACTCCCAGTACATACTTTAAAGTGAAATTAAATCTAGACAAGTATAAGACCCATCTAGCCTGCCTCCAATTCAACTTCTGTACTTTCATAAAATACTCCAAATTTTTAATACTCCAAATTTTTATGGTCTGGACAGACCTCAAACTTAAATTTAGCACCTTCTAACAAATGCCTCCAATTCTCCAATTCTCTGATCACTGCCAACATCTCCTTATCATGTATCTCATAATTTCTTTCTGTCTTATTGAGAAACTTTAAAAGATATGCCACTGATCTCTATTATCCATCATCACACTCTATTGATAATGCTCCACCTGATGCATAATTTAATGCACCCACTTCCATTCTCATCTTCTTATCCAAATTCAGTGCTACTAATATTGGTTCCATCATGAACCTTTTCTTCAATGCTTCAAATGACTTTTCTTACCTAATTCTCCACTTCTATTTCTGCTTCTTCTTTGTCAACTTGTGTAATGATCTTGCTATCTTTGCAAATCCTATTACAAATCTCCTATAATAATTTGCTAGCTTCAAGAACTTTTGTACATCCTTGACTAATTTAGAAACTAGCCAATCTAATACTGCTTTTACTTTCTCTTCCTCTATCTTTATTCCATCTGGCCCAATTACAACTCCTAAGAAATCCACCTCCCTTATTTTCCACTTACACTTCTCTAGTTTCACATACAAATCATTTTCTTCCATTCTTCTCAATATTTCTTCTACTAACTCATCATGTTCTTCCTTGCTTTCTGTCCCCACCATTACATCATCTATAAATGCTGCTACTTTCCCTATGTTGATCAAGTTTCTTAACAACTCATTCATTATGGCCTGGAATATGGCTAGTGAATTTATTAACCCAAAAAACATGACTGTTGGCTTGAACGATTCTTCTGGTATTGTAAAGGCTGCTTTCTACTTCTCTCTCTCTTTTATTCTTACATTGTTATAATCACATCTTAAATTCTTTTTTGTAAACACCTTCTTGATCCCAATGTTCTTAATAATATCTGAAATAAGTGGTAATGGATAATTGTTCTTTACTGTCCACTCATTAAGATACTGATAGTCTTATACAATTCTCTTATTCCCATCCTTCTTTCCTACAAAGAACACTAGTGCAGTTTGTAGTGACTTTGATAGTCAAATATATCCCTTCTTTATCTGTTCCTGAATAAACTCCCTCACTCCCTCTCTTTCCTCTCTGGACAAGGAATAAAATTTTCCTTCCCTTAGCATGAATCCTTTCTTTACATCTATTGTGGTCTCTCATCAGCATCCTCTCACTTGCTTTTTTTCCAAACACCTTAATCTATCTATGGAATCTCTCTGGTAATAACTTCTTTGCCTCTTCCTCTGATCTTGCTGCATCTTCTTCCTCATTCCAAATCTCCCATTCTTCCACTACTTTCTTCACATCCATTGTCTTAGTTTCTTTTGACTTTTTCTTCTTCCTTTTTCTTCTCTTCTTCTTTCTGCTTTTGTCACTCCAGTTTTTCCTGCTTTGGTCTCTGCTGCTTCCCATATTCTTCTGGACACCTTGTCATCTTCACTTCTCCTGTTTTCCAATTGATCTCAGGGTTATGGCAAGCTAGCCATAGCATCTCCAAGATTACACTCCACTTCTGTCCATCAATCACATCTATTTTTGTCCTCTCCCTGTGTTCCTAATAATAAATATTTACCTCCACAGTATTTTCTACTGGCCCCTCCTTATTAAACATTTTATCCACATTTCTTACATAAATAGGTTTCTCCATTTTCTTTAATTTAAATCCCTGCTTCTATACAAACTCTGAACTCATCACCAACTCTGTTGCTCCACTATCCAACAATGCTTCCACCATTTTTACATCCACTGATTTATTTCTCTCCTTTTCTTCTTACTTAGCTTTTTCTTCTCTTAAAATAGTCTTTCTATCTTTCCCAGATTTTTCTTTGTCTAGAATACCAGCTTGTATTGATCTATCAGCTAGTACATGGAATTTATTATAAGAGCCTAGTCAAGTACTACTAGACTCTCCTCCTTTTTTAAATTGTTTGTATTATTCATATTGTTCCCATATTCTACTCTTCTCCCTTGGCTCACTATTCCTTGATTTCTATAATTCCACACAAGATAGCCAAAACCTCCACAACTGTAACAATTCCTTTTTTTATCTATATCTATCACATAAGGATCCCTTCTCATTCCCCTCTCTTCCTTCTTGTCCTTGCAGGGAGTTCCTGACCACCACTGCATTTGTTCTTTCTATCCCTTCCATTGAAGTAGGCCCTGCCAGCACTTGATGTATCTTCTGCATCCTTGGCCATACTTGAGGTGGAGATATTCATGTCCTAAACCCCCTTTGATTGTTCTCCATTTCTCCTTGCTTCTGTTCCTGATTTCCACTCTTTTTTCTTTTTCTCAGTCTTTCCTCTTCTCTCCTACTTTCCTTTCAATGCTTATCTATATTAGTAGCACATTTGTACCACAATTCAGTACTAGTTGGAGGCCTTTCTGCCTCCATTAACTTCCTCCTTATTACTCTGTTTATTCCTCTCTTGAATTTCTCTACTAATGCTCTTCCTTCATAACCACTTTTTCTTGCTGCCCTTCTCAATTCTTGCACAAATTCCTCTATTGTTCTTCCTCCCTATTCTACTTTTTTGAGCTCAGCTACTTTGACTAACTTCTCATCCCCTCCACTGAATTTCTTCTTTAGTTTTAACAAAAATTTCTCTGTTGATCTGAATTCTACTTTCCCAGATTCTAAATCCTCTAAAAAATTCTCCTTCCATACATCCACCAATCCTTCCTGCACATATGACAAAACCCCTTGAATCTGTTCCTCCACTATTATTCCCCTTATCTTCATTCTTAAGTATAATCTACATGCTGTAATAAAATCTCCAACTTTTTCCCCTTCTCCATTGAATACTGGTGGTTTGGCTACTTCTACATTGAGTCCTGCTGCTCTTCCTCCTCTTCCTTCTGCTATTATGACTTGTAAGGCTGCTATCTGCTCCTGCTGTATCTTCTTCTGCTCCAAGAGTTGGTTGATATTGAGTTGACTCATGTTGTTGTAAGAAGAAGGGAAATCAATAGATAATGGTGATAATGATGATGGTGGTGGTATTGGGGATAATGATGTATAAAGTGGTAATAGAGAGAAGCCTGTGCTGGCCTCACTCTCAGACTCATATTCTAAGCTTGAAGCAATCTTTGTAAGTGCTAGTAGGCTCTCTTCTCATCTTACCTTGCATTATCTTCTGACTACTTAAGCTACTGACTACTGCCTTAAGGAAAATGTAAACAATTTTGGTCTAAGAAGACTGTTCTACTCTAGGCAAGGTCTTAGGGACATCTGCCATTCTCCTATATATACTGGTTATAAGGGAACTAATAGTACAGAGTTGATAGTGAGAAAAGTATATAATATGTCCACAAAAGGGTAATATGTCTGAGATATGCCAGTTGTCAAGTTCACAAACGGTGGACTTAGTTTTTCTTTACTTTACTTTTTATTTTTATTTTTATTTCGATTTGTTTTTCCATTTTCTATTTTTAGAACAACTAGGGTTAGGGTTGATCAGTCATGCTGTCACATCAGTCACAATCTGATGGCATAGTCACAAGACAGATCACAAGACTTGGGAGAATCTAGTAGAAGATTCAAGAGCAAATGACATCATACAACATGGATATCACATATTGGCCTCATGAACTACACATGGTTGTTTAGGGTAGGGTGCACAGTAGTTAGCATGGACCATCTGTAGGACTATATAAGGTAG